>Ga0114962_10001763_pt1 | contig 18482 bp, 18 predicted proteins | sample C_130820_MF_Meta_FD_87017 | JGI IMG/M metagenome (GOLD analysis project Ga0114962, IMG submission 87017) | Freshwater microbial communities from Lake Croche, Canada to study carbon cycling - C_130820_MF_MetaG | ecosystem: Environmental > Aquatic > Freshwater > Lake | place: Lake Croche, Canada...
GAGAGGCCGCAATCTGTGCGTTTGACATACCCATTCCAGACACACGACGCATCAGAGCGCTTGACATTCCAGCAGGGCGAGAGGGCAGACCACGGCGAGATGCAGAGATTATGCTATTCTTCAACCCATACCCAGCCATCGGCCCACGGTAAGATCCAACGGGGTTCTCACGCTCCTCCTCAATCTCATTCGCACGAGCAACCGCCATCTGAAGACCAGCTTCACGCCCACTTTTATTCCCAGCGTAACCGTCTTCTCTGTCGGACGCTGATTCATTTCCATCTCCAAAATACTCGGCCTCGTGTCCCTTGCCGTCATACTGACCCAGAGAACCACCAGCCTTGGCCGCCTTCTTCTCGTGTCTCTTGAATATGCTGTGGATAGACTTGACGGGGAGGTGCGTACCTTGCTTCTTCTGCGCCCGTTTCATCGCATTTCTCAAGGGCTTGTGGTGCGCCAGTAATCCACCATACACCTCGAAGGGATCTACCTTCTGGTTCTCACCCTCATCAATCTCGTATCTCGCATCTGCATCGTTCCAGTTCCACTCGTTGTCGTAGGCTACGGGAAGGCGGCTCATTGTTCTATATTCTATAGGATATATTTCTCCGCCGTACATTTGATCCACATCCGTTTTCATATTTTCGGATTCATCAAAATCTCCGTTGTGTTCGTATGGAGTAGGCGGAGGAGCGAACTTGTATTTGCGGATTGGTTTCTTATTTGCGAATGAAAACTGTTTATCCGAAAGCGGTCTCGGAGGAGGTGGTGGCGGCCCCGCAACACCTTCATCATTTCTCACATAGTCCATCCGTTCTTGGGACATTAAATGTTGCTCGGGCTGTTCGTGCTGGGGATGCGCCATTTCATCGGAGCGCATATTGACACTATTCGGATTTCCAGAGTGTTCGTGCGGTTGATATTGTCCTTCCTCATACATTTCATCTGGCTGTCCGTTCATTTGATCCTTCACCGCTTTCTGACCTTCCTTTTTCGCTTGTTTCACACCTTGCTTCTTTCCCGCTTTTGCAGCCTTGGAAGCCTTGGAAGCTTTCGCAGCCTTCGCCGCCTTCGCTGCCTTCGCTGCCTTCGCTGCCTTCGCTGCCTTCGCCGCTGATGCAGCTGCCTTCGCTGCCTTCGCCGCCTTCGCTGCCTTCGCTGCTGCTGCCGCTGCTTTACCAGCCTTTGCCGCTTTCGCTGCCGCCATCGCTCCCTTGATTAGAAAAGGTAGGAAGAAGGGCATCTTATATTGTTTAATCAGATTTTATCTTCATATACTACATTCGCAACTCGCTTCAGCAAACGGATCGGGACATATACAACCGCCGAAGGATTATTGGAACAATCTGGCCGTTCTCCTCTCTTGTAGTTCATATTTGTGTCAAAAGTATCAAACAACGCCTTCTTGTATTTAATATAATACAATCCGTCGGTATATTTGAAGAAAAAATAGTATTTCAGATTCGGATCGGTGCAACTCTGAACTTTATTGAGGCCGACGATGCCGGTTTCATAATCAGACACAGAAATCCGCCGGGACTTGAGCTCGGCCCATATAGTCTTCGTCTTGTTAGACCAATCCAACACATCCCATCGGCCGTTGAAAGACATTTCTTCTCCAAAGATGTTGGTTAATATTCCCACCGTAGACTCTTCATTCTTGCGCCCGAACTCCATATCTTCTGCACGAGTTGTTTTGGAAATCGCCATTCTTTGTTTCTAATATTCTGTCGGGAAAAAAGATTTTTACAATAACGCAGTAAGTTTGTCGTTTGCCTTCTTGAAGAACTTCTCGTTCTTTTCAATACCGATGCAGTTCCGCCCGAGTTCTCTACCAGCGAAACAGCTATTGAAAGACCCAGCAGTTGGATCAAGAAGAGTGCCGTTTTCGGGACAGTACCGTTCAACGAGAAACTTATACAGTTCCACCGGCTTTTCTGTAGGGTGTCCTCCTTTTGTTTTCTTATTAGCGATCGTGAGAACTGATGTGGGGCATCTTTCACCGGCCTTGGTTGTTCCACTATTAGGCATTCCAGCGATGGGAAGAAAGTTTGCAGAACTTGTTCCACCTCCTCCAGCTGGGAAATCTCCCTTGATATTTATGCGTTTGTATTTCGCCCCAGTCTTTGCGAACACATAAATCATTTCGTGTGATGTCATAGGTTTCTTATTCGCTAAAAGGAAACCGACAGCATTCGTCTTGTTCCATACCAAGTCATAGCGAAACTCTTTGGGATTTGAGTTTATTAAATCAATACCAAACTTCGTGTTGCAGAACATCAGACAAGGGGTGTCATCTGCTTTGCGTAAACGACGAACTTGTTCCCAGAACTTTTCAAGATCAAGTTTTACATCCCAAGAACAAGATGTCTGGCCCACGGCTGAACTTTTCACTTGTTTCACATACTCATCGCTTCTCTTTCTTTTCGGTTCAAGACACCCATAAGGCAAGTCGCAAACGAAACAATCAATAGAACCGCCGGAAAGGTCTTGCATCACTTTCAAACAATCTCCTTGTAAGAATCTCGCTGTCATTTCTACTTTATCAAGATATTTTTACTTTCTCAGATGGCCGAAGACAAGAGTGATTTTATCACTTATCGGTTTAGAAACAAACGATGAAAACCTCTCCTTGGGTTTGATCCGAAACCGGTACGAGTTCTCTGTGATTCTTACAAAGAACTTCTTGTCATTTTGTGTGATATGTCTCACAGCGTGTTTGGCTTGTTGAAAGGGGAGTTCCTTACTGACGATTATGGCGTGAAGATGTAGGGGTTCTCCTCTCAACGGTGCAGTTTTCATTCTGTGTTTATTACAGAAAAAAAACCGTCGCCGAATATAGATGGAAACACCCAAGTTCTCCGATATGTATAACAAGAGCGAGTTCGCCAAGAAGTATCCCGACTCGAAGTTTTATAATGCAAGGGCGACGGCGACTTGGTTTCTCGGGCAGAACTATCAGAACGCCTCATCATATTATGGCGCTTATCCTCCTATGTATTGGAAGCGTATACAAACCTTTATCAAACCAGAAGACAAAGTGGTCCATTTATTTAGCGGAAGTCTGAAGGCTGGAAAATATGTGCGAGTTGATATGGATGCAGAGCAGAAACCAGATATTGTTTGCAAGTCAGAAGAAGTGGAAAACCATATTCAACATAACTCTATTGATATTGTATTCGCAGATCCGCCGTATTCAAAAGCGGATTCAGATATTGGATACAAATCAAACTATCCAAACAAGAAGAAAACTCTGCATTCAGTTCATAAGATTTTGAAGAAGGGTGGATTGGTCTTCTGGTTAGATACTGCGCTTCCTATGTTCCGAAAAACCGAATACAAACTTGTCGGGACTATTGCGATCCTAATATCTACAAACCATCGCATCAGACTTGTCAGCGTGTTCGAGAAAGTGTAAGGTTTCAACCGGTACGATGACCCCCCCAAAAAACCACCGCCAATCGGCCCGAGGTGGAGATGGGGGTGGAGATGGGTGGAGATCATCTCCACCCCAGCTCTACGATAGAAGAAGGTCATAGGGACTTTCTGAACTCTGAAATCTATGACACGGGGTGGAGGTAGGGGGAGGTTGTGGCTCTATTTTAGAACTCCATAATGTTTTGGGGGGGGTCAAACGGCAGTAGTTATTTCCACAGCCGCCGACAGTTTATCGCTCCAACCTCCACCCATCTCCACCTCGTGTCATAAAATCTCTAAAAGAGAAAAGCATTTATGACCTATCGTGTCATAAAACGGGGGTGGAGGTCGCCGACGATCATCTCCACCCCATCTCCACCCCATCTCCACCCCGGCTGCTGCAGAAGGGCCAAACAACTCCCGCCTCTCTGGTGGGGGTTCTAAAGGAGGCCGAGGGGTGCGGTTTCCGCTTAAAGATTTTATTCTATTATATAAGTAGAAAGAAAATGCCTCCCGCCATCTGCCCCTCCGATTCCGCCCCAACTGTTTCCATAACCGACCTTCCGGCGCTCCCGGTCCCGATTACCCCCAAGGAAATCATACTGACACAGAAGTTCTCCAGATCCGCTGTTGGCTTCTTATGGGACAGACGGGCCGACCTCGACCCCGGCCAAGTGGCGATTCTGAATGCGCTCTATAACAACCGCAAGAAGGGGAGTATCACTTGCGAACAGTCTATCACTTACCGCCTATCCAAGAGCAAGATAGGTCAACTCGGCTATGGTCGTATGTATGGATCAAAGGGTTCGCTGGAGACTCTGGAGCGTGAATGCCGTGGTACAGTCTGTAAGAAGTTCTACAAGGACGTTGATGTCAAGAACTGTCATCCAGTCCTTCTTCTGCAGTATGCGAAACACTACTTCAACCAAGACCTTCCAGAAGTTGAGAAGCTGTGTGAGAACCGTGAGGCTTATATGAAGGAGGCGGGTGGTTCTCGTGATGATGCAAAGCAAGAAATCATCCGCATCATCTACGGTGGAAAGCCGAAGATTGCCTTCTTCGAGCCACTATACAAGGAAGTTTCTGCTTTCACAAAGAAACTCTCAAAGAACCCGCACTACGAAGAACTGTTTAACGAATGCAAGAAGCAAAATAAGAACATCTATGGGTCTTTCCTTTCCTACATTCTCCAGACCGAGGAAAGGACTTGTATGTTTGCGATCAAGAAGTGTCTGGAAGCATTTGGATGGAAGGTGGGCGTTCTTTCCTATGACGGCGTAATGGTAGAAGAGAGGGCCGACGCCGACTTGATTGCTGACCTTCGTGGCGCAGAGAAGTTCATAGAAGAAACGACTGGATATGTGGTTGAACTGACTGACAAGGAAATGGAATCTTTCAAGGAGTTTGATGACAGCAAGTCTTCAGAGACTATGAATGGAATCCCGAAGGAAACTTATGACGATATGAAGCGGATGTTTGAGATGACGAACTTCTACTATGCGCCAACCAACGAATACTTTGAGATCACACAAGGCGAAGAGCCTCTGCGGATGTCTCTGGAACACGCTACAACCTACTATGGGCGCAAGTGGTTTCACAAGATTTCTGATAAGTTTGGCGACTATATTGAGTTCTTCCCAGTCTGGAGAAAGGACTTGACTGCACGGACTATCAAGCGGCTTGATATGAAGCCTTCTGATGATCCCGAAGTCTACGTATGCCCCCCGATTTTCAAGTATGAGAAGGAAGGCGAGGTGAGTACCGAGGGGTTGGTTGCGTTCCATCTGCTTCTCAACCTAATCACCAAGAAGGACGAGGTGGTCTCTGGTTATGTTGAGAAGTGGTTGGCCCACCTCGTGCAGAAGCCGTTTGAAAATCCGGGCGTGGCTCTCATCATAACTGGATCAAAGGGAATCGGAAAGGACACTCTTATGGATTTTATGATTGAGTATGTTGTAGGCACACAGTATGGTTTCAGTTATGGAAGTAGCACACAGTTCTTCGATAAGCACGATACGAACCGAATGAATAAGTTCCTCGTGAAGCTTGAGGAGGCGAACCGAGAGATTTGCTACAAGAACGCAGATGAACTGAAGGCGAGAATCACATCTAACACAACCTCCTTCAACCCGAAGAACCAGAAAGTCATCGTGTGTCCCAACTACACTCGCTATGTTTTCACGGTGAATGGAGCGTGTCCCGTGGATATGTCTGATTCAGAGCGCCGTTTCCTACTCATCCCAGCTTCTGCAGAGAAGAAGGGCGACAGCGATTTCTGGATCAAGATGCGGGACACACTCTTCACCCCAGAGGCTGGTCGTGCTGTGGCGCAGTATCTGAAGTCTATTGACTTGAGCGATTTCAACATCCGCAAGTATCCTCAAACTACTTACCAGACCGAGATCATCAACAGCAAGAAGACTGCAGAGGAGATGTTCGTGGAAAACTGGGACGGGGCCGAGCTCAACTCTGGAGAACTGTACCAAGCATACAAGGAGTTTTGTATTGAGAAAGAGATTCCATTCAGTCGGAATGTCATTTCCTTTACGAGGTCAAACAACCTTCAGATACTCAAAAGAGATGGAGCAATCAAAGTCCGCATCCTTCACGGCGTGACTGTCTATACGAAATAATCCCGGCTTAAAAATCTTATCCTATGTTATAATAGAAGGACAAGATGGCGAAGAGTGAAGCATATATGCGCTATTATGCGAAGAACCGTGAGGAGCTGAAAAAAAAAATGATGGAGAACTATCAGAAGAAACGCCAAGAGATGCTCGAACGCAAACAGAGCGACCCCGAGTTCTGCAAACAGTTGAAGGAATACTATAAGGAGAAGAATGAGAAGCACAAGCACACCGTCGTCAAGAAGTCTATAGAAGAGTTGATCGCAAGTCCTCTGACGAACAACGCCAAGAAGGAGATGTTGCGAGGTCTCATAACTTCTGAAGCATACAAGGCACTCACGCCGAAGAACCTCAAGGGGTTGGCCCAACTATAAAAAAATAGTTGCAATAGATAGAATGGATTCCAGTCTACCTATTGCACCAAAGGAACGCAAGAAGCGTGTTGTGAAGAAAAAGAAAGTCATCCCGACATTCAAGATTGAGCGTGGGAGTTTTATCATATCATTTAACTAAACCATATATAGATGAAACTCCTTGAAGTTATTCCTCTATACGATCATAAGACACACCGCTTCGAGGCCGTGTTTGATGATGGAACTCGCACCAAGTTCGGTTCGTCCTCGTATGAGAACTATTTGATGCACGGAGACAAGGAGCGTCGTCGTTTGTATAGACTACGGCACTATAAAGACCTCCGCACATCAGATCCGAGAAGGAGTGGTTATTTGTCGATGTTCTTGTTATGGGGAGATTCCCGTTCATTACAAGAAAATATAAAATCATACAAAAAGATATTTGATTTATAAGGGAACATTATATGTCCCTTGTTGTTCCGCTACAGAATGACCCATCGCCGTTGCATCGGCCTCCTGCTGGGTCTTGGTGTCGCCATACTTGTCCGTGATGTAGATGTGACGCAACATCGATGATCCAATCTTCTTTCCAAAGACCTTGTTGAGGATGCGAGTGATTGCATTCACGGCGGTCATAGGAGAACCATCGGCCCCGACAAGGAAGGGAAAGTTGGAAGCCTTCTTGGACTTGCCGGTGGGATGGTGGCGCAAGTAGGTCGCAACCGCCATCATTAGATCGTCGGGAATATTCACCTTCTGCTGTCCGTAGGTCTTGGAGGTTTTGAACTTGTTAAATACAAACTGGCGACCCGTAATGTCAAGATAGTTAATATCTGAAGGCATAGATTCAGACCACTTCTTGACGACAACCATATCAAGGAAATCTTGATTACGGCGAGGAGGAATATCAGTATAAATGCAGAGAATAACATAAGATAGTAGTTTAGAAAACTGTTCTGGGTTAAGAATCTTATTGTTGGCGAACTTAACAACATCTTCTTTGATCTCGTTTTTCTTTTTCTGTACCTCCTCCCACGAGAGCCAAGACTCCTGCTGCTTCTCCGTCTTTTCAGATGGCTTGTGGCCCTCACGCATATCCTTTGCCTTACCCATCATCTTGTCATAGTAAAATGAGTAAACCTTCTTATAAGTTGGTTTATCCTTGTATAGAGACAACACAGATGCAACCGTGGTGAAGATTGCCTTCTGGGTGTTGTCGGCGTAGGTCGCAATCTTCTTGAGAATCTCATCGGTATTCTTAAGAAATGCAAGGGTCTTGAATGCGACCTTGTCGTTCAGCATATAGAGCGTCTTTACATACGCCGTCGCAGTTGATTCCGTCACCTTCTTCTTCTCCATCAGATCACGCCCAAGTTGGATCATAGCTTCAGAGACACGGAACGCCATTTATATTACTTACGGAGAATATTATTCTCTTAAATATTTACGCCGGAATGTCAGATATTTCCTCGGAATCAATAATCGGTTTCTCTGTGCTCCATCCCGAAACATAGAACCATAGCTTATTCGTGCGAGTCTGGATCTTCCAGAGAATGTCTCGGTGTATGAGGTCATAAGCATTCTTCACAGCGCCACTCGAACCCTCCATCAGAGTCTGGATGTGGTACGCTCTTTCTCCAAGCGCTGAAATACTGGCGAGAAACTGCGAGAGTTCACCACGGTCAAAAGACATTCTATACTTGAGACGGAGAAATAAGCCGGAGATTTTTCCCGCCAGTAAATAGAATGATCCGGCCCATTTACACCCATTCGAGAGAAATCTTCGTTGAGATAATGAAGAGCCGCATCAAGTATCACATTCCAACCTATGGCGACGGTGAAGTCTTGAAAGTCTTATCTCTACAAAAGAACCACGGCGGATTTATTCTTGAGTTGGAAAGACAACCGATGGAAATGAAGATTCCCAAAGCAGAACCCATCAAAGAAAAGATGCATATCACCGATTTCAGATGATCCGACATCTTTACAAAGAGATATTTACTTGATTTTATCCACTTGTAAGCATTAGTTCTTTACAAGTGGTTAAAATATGGTAATAAAACCGGTTTTATTACTGGTTTTTATCAAGTGGTAAAAATCTTATCATTACATACAGATATTTATATGTAATAATACGATAAAACTATGTAAAAATGTTTCTAACTCGGGAGCTTCAGTTCGGCCACTTCCTCCTTCTTCTTCTCAACCCACAAAGCGCCGAGGACGGCCTTCTGCTCTACTGCAGGAAGATTGGATACAACCCAAGTGCCGAACATAATCGTGATCTGATGATACACTTCCTCTGCATCCTTGCGGTTTGCCGGAGGATTACCACAGAGCAGATCAATCACAAACTTCGCCTCCTCTGAAATCACGGCGGTTGCGCCGGAAACATCTACGGCCTTCGCTGGGGCCGAACCGGAAACATCTACAATCTCCTTCGCAACAACGGCGGGGGCGGCAGGGGAGTCTGACATTTTTCTATTATAGCAAGATATTTTTACTTTCTATTTCAACCACACGATGTCTCTTGGTAAGTTCATCTTATAGCAATAATACAAACAGTCGAAGGGTGTTTGATCCTTCCAGTCCTTGACCGCCTTCCCGTCAATAAACTTCACAAAATGGATTCGTCTTCTTGGAACTATAATCTGCAAATGATGAGCGTTGTCTCCAAACAAGTCGCCGGTGTAGTGTGTGATAAGTTTACCAGTTGGTAAAAGGAGGATGAATGGTTTGTCTATCTCAACACATCTTTTGAAGATTTCTTTCGTCTTACTGAAGGGCGGGTTTGACACGATTACATCACCAAGATTGTTCTCAAAGAAATCCTTGTTTTCGTGAATCACTTTGAATCCAAGTTCTTTCAGATACTTTCCAGATGATCCGTCGCCGTAGAATGCTTCCCATATAACTTTATCTTTTGGAATCAGATGTTGGATATTCTCCCAAGCTGTTTTTGGTGTCATAAAATCATCGTGCTTCTGATGAGGCATTTCTGTTTTATCAAGAGGTTTTTTTACTTTGACGGGGCCGAGAGACAAGCATTCCACTCTTTCTTCGCCTTTATGAAGTCCGTCCAGTATCTCTCCCATTCTGAATGCACTTTGTATGAACGATAGATGCCGTTCGAGACTACATTCAACACGATTTCCGAGTTTGTATTCATTCCAGTTTCTGGAGGGATCGGAGCGTTAAACTTGCATCTCCGCCTTTGAAACTCTTTTATATCCATTCCTCTAATAGATGCCGAGTATTAATCCGGTCAAATGCGTAGAGCTTCTATATCATCTTCACGCCACGAACAAGGAGGCGTGGTTGCTGTCAAAGAACCCAGAACTCACGAAGATTTTAGAAGAACAAAGAGAGATGATTGAAGTCATCATTAAAACGATTGAAGATGCATTCGGAGAAGAAGAAGAGGACTTATCTCAATAACCGATGAAGGTCTTGATCGTGTTTTGGGTTATTATCAAGGAATGAATAGACACGAGCCATCGCCCATTGTTCCTTGCTTAACTTCATATTCGCTGGAGCATCAACCCCTTTCTTGTATGAACCCTTCAAACGAACAGAAGGAGAAACGCCGTACCGGCTGTTTGTGTTGCTATAAGCGCCGATCCCTCTGTTATAGACTTCTTGAAGTATATCCAGAGGAACTCCAGAATGAAAACTCAAGGATTGCAGACCGTGTCCCACATCACCCAATCGTTTCAGAACCCTTTCACGATGGGTGGGTTTTCCCTCTCCAGTGTGAATGTGTAAAGCCTTCATCTGTCTCACGGCGGTTTCATAAGGCAAAGAATGAAGACTGTGAAACTCGCCAGTCGCTGTCGTCATAACTTTGAAACCGTCGGGAAACCTTATGAGAGTATAAGGCATCCTTTATTTAGTGTCTGTTTTTTTGTTGGGAATCACCATCGGTTTTGAGGGAAACTCCACGAAAAGGTCGTACCACTTGCAACAGTAGGCACACAAAAACTTTGACGTATGATGAGGGCATTCGTCCTTTTTAGGAAGAGAACCAGATAAAAGCACCTTTTCGTCTGAAAGACCAGAAGTTGTTTTTATAGTCGCAATATGTTCCATTCTATTTTGTGAATGGATATTTATTTATGATTTACTCGAAACGGTGGTGAGACATACCGTAGCCGAGGCGGCCCAGCGCAGCGGCGGCATCAGCGGGGAGATGAGACTTGAGCGCCGAGATCTGGGGCTTCGTCTTCTGGTATACATCATTCGCCCTCTGGGCTACACCCTTGACCGTGTTGATGATGCCGGGAGCGTGTTTCGCCACACTTGACACCGCCTTCGTTGCACGAGTAGCGAGGTTCTTGAGGAAGCGGAAACCGCCCACATAGCGGCCCATCGTTGTCGCATCACCCGCATCAGCCACCGGCGCAGAGATGATGTCCTGCTCGGACAGCACACCCTTCACGATACGAGATGAGCCACGGATGGACTCGAAGAAGCCGCTGTTTACCGTGATGACATACAGCGTCGCACTCTGCGTGACGTTCGTCGGGTTGTAGAGCGACACGTCAAACTGGAAGGTAAAGTTGCCTACGAGCGACGGCGCTTGGCCGGTAGATAATGTGATGTCCTGCGACGGCTTCAGCACGAGGGGGCCGCCTACGAGGGGGATGAAACCACCGCCTACCGCCGAACCGCCATAGAAACCAGAAACAGAAGTGTCCTGCGACACACCTCCTGAAGGGTATGCTGCATAATAACCACCGCCACCGTTCGCAGCACTTGTCGTCACGACCGGCACAAGACTCGCCGCCGTCAGCTGACCCGATGTGTGCGCCTTGCCGATCCAAGTCATCCAGTCCATATCAAGACCGTTGCGGACAGACATAGCGTAGAGCTGCTCGGTCGTCTGGGACGAGAGAAGGCCGCTGTAGTTGTCGAAGTTCACGGAGAGGGGGCGAGATGTTCCATCGCCGGTGAAGCGACTGTTTATAGGGAACACCCAATCGCCCTCCTGCGGAGAATACGAGGCGGGTTTGGCGTAGATGATAAACATATCGGGGATCTGGGGGAGTGTGATTGTCTGGGAAGACACTTTGGCCGTGCCTCCAGCGGGAATGGTCTGTGTAGTGTTTGAGATGAAACGAGGAAACTCCATATAGGGCACGATTGACTTCGCCGGTAGTTCCAGACCCAGAGGGGGCGTTAGGAACTGCACGTTAATCGCAGCGTCAGACACACCGCCGTTCTTCGCACCGGTGGCGTACTGAATGTTTGAGATGGCCCAGCTTCCAGTCGTGTTGTTGCGGAGCAGACGAGAAGGAGAACCCATATTACACACCAAGGTGATGTTGTTGATGCCGAACAGACCCACATCCCACTCGTGAGCGTCAGAGAACACAAAGGGAGAGAGCACCAGCTTCTCCGTGCTCGTGATCTTGCAGAACAGCGTGTAGGTTGAGGCCGTCGCACTCGCACCAGAAGGGACGCAAGGAACTCCCGCATAGTTCACCGCCGTTGAACCAGCGATGGCCGTGTTCGAGCCGGTGGCGGCGAGAACGTTTCCAGCGCTGTCGCACCACTGGAAACCAGCGAACGCACCGTTGGGGTCTTCGCTGTAGTCCGTGGCGGACAGATAAGAGTTGTTTGCGCTATTCACGGACGTGTTTCCAGCGTCGCCGTAGAAGTTGTAGCGATCCAACATAGTCGGGCAAGTGCGCTGGGTGCGATTCTTCTTGTAGTCCGTCAGACGGAGAACCTGCTTGAGAACATCCTGCGAGTTGATCGTGACTGTCGTGTCATTGATGCTACTTTGCATAACTGTCACGAGCGAGTTCAGAGGGAAAGCGCATACGCTGATGTCTTGGCCGAAAACGCAGATGGGCGTTCCCTGCGTGGTGGGGCCGCCAACTGTGGTGGCGCTGTAAGTTCCACCCGCTACACGAACGGGGGCATAGGCACAAGTAAACTGCAGATACACGGAAGAAGTCCATTCCAGAGCACGGTCGACGAACACGTTCTCGGAAGGGACGTACAGATTGAAACTCTGTTGGGATGTGTTGAGGCCGATGGCGCTGAATACAGCGTTCGTCACGGAGAGAGCACCCTTCTCTACCGCAAACTTGGCGGGGTGCTGAAATACACGGGCATCGTAGACGGATTCCTTCACGATGTCAGCGCTCATTTGCCGGTTATACTATACACTTTGATTTTATTTGGGAGAACTTCTCAACTTCAGTCCGCATCTTTATTCTTAAACATAAGCTTCACGCTCACCGTTGAGAGATTAAACATATTGACCGGATAGAGCTTTCCATTCAAGCGAGAGCGCCACCAGATTTTAAAGTCTATGGAGTGGATTTCATCCTTGGAGTTCCCAAGATCAGAGAGCCGGAACTCTGCAGTTGGGCTGAAGGATGCGAACCTTCTATACTGCTGACAACCCATTTCAGACAAGTCCAGAGATAAATCAACCACTACGGGTTCGAAGCTGCTTGGACTTATGACTGAAGCATAGCCGATGTCGCTCTCGCCGATGTTGAGCGGTCTTGACATCGCCTCTCTACGGACGGGCATCAAGGTTGTCGTGAGGAACAGACCATCTATGGGCGACCAGAGAGAATCCACACTCGGGAAGTCTTGCGTATTCACCCAATAGAGCGCTTGGAAAGGAAGACCCACAAAACCAAGCGGGGCCGTGTTTGTGTAAGGAGGGGTTCTGAAATCAACCGTGTTCTGCATATTCTGATTTATGAAAAGCACTTCGTAAGCATAGCCGGGCGGGGCATCAGCCGTCGGAGCGGTCACAAGAGTTCCAGTTGCGTTGTAGTTATAACTCGGAAGGGCGATCGCTGGAAATGTGGTATTCAGAGCAGTTGTGTTCCAGTATTTGACCGGAAAGTTTGCGAAAAGTCCGTACATATTCGTATTGAAGAAGGGCCGAGTGACAGCGCTGCTGAATCCAGTTGATGCCTCTGACACTCCAAGAGTTGAACTCGCAAGGAAGAAGGGGTTCTGTGCGACCGTAGTGGAAGGAGGGTTTGAAGAGAAGGGGAGGCCGTTCAGATTGCCGAATGTGTCAACTGGGGCATACATCGAGAAGGTGTTCGTGGCTTCATTATAGGCGAACTGGGGAGGAGTGAACTGCTTCACAAAAGCAAGAAGGTTCGGATAGGCGGTGGTAAATGCAGAAAACACACCAGCCGTCGTGCCGTTGGCTATTGCGGCGGCGATGTAGAGTTCCCAATACATATCACCCCAAGCGCAAGAGAAGGGATTTGTTGAATAGTTTGCACTTCCGATGTTTATCAAGTTGTCAGTCGGGTCGTATATCGTCTTATTGATTAAACCGATCCAATACTGGAATGAAGAAATCCAATAATAGGTTGAAGCGATGTCTTGGACGACTTTCGCTGAACCGCCAACCGTAACGACAAGATTCCAGACGCTGTTTGTAGCATCAGAAGGAGGAACACCCAGAGAACTCGTTGAGCCGGGCTCTACGATCCAAGTTTGTCCGTTGTAGATGACGGACTGGCCGGTTGTATAGACCACAGACGGACTCCAATCCAAGACTGGCGCTATATAGTCCGAAATATAAGTCCAGTTTGCACCGGCAACGGGGGCCGAACCCGTCGAGGGTGTTCCAGATGAAGACAAGACCCACAATCCAGTCGGGGAAACCGTGGGATATGATACAACTTGAGTGTAGTTGTTAGTCCCGACATAAGTCGTTCCCACATCCCAAGCGCTATAGTAGTATCCCAAAGACCAGATCTCCAGACCGCCAGTTGCACTTCCAGCAGTCCCAGTCGGGGCCGTGCCCGGCACACTCACTTGACCTTGATTTACAACCCACACAGCGCCGTTATAGAGGACTTGTTGATTGGGTTGATATGTGAGAGCTGAACTCCAAGCAGCAGGAACGGGCAGAGGATAAGATCTCGACCAATATATACTTCCAACAGACGGAGAGTTTGCGCTTATATAGGGAGCGTTCACTTGGTTAGTAAGCGTCCAAACATATCCAGCGAAAGACGCTTGTTCGCCGAATGTGTATCTGGATTGAGTAGAATACGGGGCCGGTGTTGAAATATTAAATGTAGATGGGAGAGTCGCTTGTGTGTTCTCTGGGACAAACTGCACGTAGCGAATGGGTGGCGTTGATGTAAAGGGGACGGCAAAAGTCGCAGCGTTGTTCGTGTAAATGCCTTGGAATGAGAAAGCCAGTCCGTAGGTTGTTTGGTTCGGGTCATTCGTTGTGTTCGTTGATGTAATGTTTACCGACGGGATAAACATCGGCAGCGCACGACCAAGGCCGTTCATCGTCATCCGTAGGACAGACATCCGATACTTGGAAGCGTCCTTGATGATGGGGGCATCTCTCGTCTCATTATAGTTGGCGGTGCTGTCAAACCCAGTCTCGGTCTGGTTGCCGTCTATGATCTGGGCGTTGTAGTAGACATAATCGTCAAGGAACTTACTGACACCGTGTCCCGTTGCAGTAGCCATTCTTTCTATATATGAACCACAGATTATTTCCCGAGTTTTCTATATGTTATACCGGTCACGAAGTCGTCCGGAGATAGGCCCGACTTCTTTATTATGGAGACATATTTATTCATCGAATAGGGTGCGTACATACACCGAACAATACAGTGGCGACCGCAAGTTGAAACATTCATAGATTCTTTCTGCAACTGCGTTTTGTTGTAAGACACGGGAACTCCAGAAGCTTTCAGCAGGTTTGAAAGATCGGGCCGCATTTCATCCAGTATCTGGAGCATCTGTTTCGGAATGTAGTCTTTTTGGTCTTCCGGCGCTTCTCCGTAAGGATCAAAGAACTCAATACCCGTGGGCTTCTTTAAAAGACAACACCAATGTCCCGATGTCGGTGATGTTGTTAAAAAAAGCAGAATACATCTCCCTAAATCATCAAAACATTCATCTATGGACTGCATATTCTTCAACATCGGATAAGTGATGATTTTGATGTTGTCGCCCAGAAGTTCTCTTATGGCCCTATCAGATAAAGGATACTGTTTCACTTCGAAGAGGCTCATTTGTATCTATTACTATAAATAGAAATGAACTTCGGAAGCCCCCTAAAAAAGCACCAGAAAAAACCGAAAGAGGAAAAAGAAGAGGTCGAGAAACCTATTGAAAAGTTCAAGGCCGACAAACCAGTCATAAGCAGGGCCGATGCAAAGAGATTCACCGGCGAGACTTGTGATCCACAGCAGATTCTCTGGTTGGAGAGATGGTTGTCTCATTTTATTCTTCAGAACTCCTATCCTCCACAGATGAAGGGAGCGACGGCTTGGAGGGCTTCGCTCCAGTTCTTATCACCACCGCTGGTGGGCGGATTGTTAGAGCAGCTTCGGAAAGACTTTGCTCTTGAGTATCCGAAGTTTGTGGAAGCTGTACCGAAGCCTTCGTCGGGGGATTTTGATTTCTTGGTGGCGGCGGAGTCGTCTCTTGAATATCAAAGGAAGCATCTAACCTCCGACCACAGCACGTCGAGACACAGCGACGATGATTCCCACTCTGAATGAACTTGTAGAGAGCGCCGACGACCGTGATTAGCGTGGCGGATATTCCTGCAGAGAAGAGTCCGCTGTTGTAATCCATACTATTTATTTAGGAATAAGTTGATTGGGCGTTGTTATATGATATAGTGAGCGATGAACCACTCTGCACCGTCGTTGTGTTCGCAGATCCAACAGAAACCCAGATGATGATGTAGAAAGTGATCGCACCCGCAGTTCCACTCGTTAGACTGGCGAAGATTGACGGTGTCAACTGATAGAGGAATGTCCCAGATGGTGTGTAGTAGTTCAGAGGAGGTGATGAAGTATTTGAAAGAACTTGCAAGGGAAAAGTTGAAGGAATGGCTGTGATTGTTCCAGTTGATCCGAGTTGATAGGCAAGTTGGGCGTTTATCGTTTTAGAAGCTGCCGACGCTTCATAGAAACATAAGTTATAGGTCAAAAGAATATCCGCAGGAAAGTCGGGATAGACTTGGAGTTGGATTGTGCTGAACCCACCAGCCAAGGTCGTGTTTCCAGCGCCGAGAGCTGTGTTTGATGCGAGAACATACTGACTGAAACGAGGGGCCGTTGGACTTGCTAATAAACTCTTCACCAACTTCGCAGACTGAAGAGGGAACTTCACAGCAGTTGCGCCGTTTGTTGCGGAAGTTGATGCAACACCACAAGACACATTCTGGGCGGATAGAGTTAATACACCGGCCCCAGAGAAAGTGCTTGATAGGCAGAGATAGACTTGAGGAGATACGGTATAGGGTGTCGCCGTGCTTCCTTCGCAGATGAGAGAACTGTTCGTGATCGCAAGTGTGTCAGTAGTAGAAGTAGATCCAGACCAACTGATGGCGAGTTTTGTTGATGAAGTTCCAGTTGTATTCGTAAACTGTAAAGTGGATGAAGTTATACGAGCATTCGTCGCAGCGCTTCCAGTCGTGAAAAGAATGATGGGTTGATAAGATGTGCTCGTCGTATTCACGATAAAACAGTTCTGAATGAGGACTGTGAGAATAGCCGAACTTGATGTGAATGTTATGACATTTGTGGTTGCTGATACGGTGAAATCACAATCCACTAAAGAAACAGTCAGAGCAGAAGTCGGCGAACCCACGGAGAGAACGGTGCTGGAAGGGGTGTTGGTGTAAGTGTTGCAGTTTTGGAGACTAAAAACCCCACGAAGACCGGTGCTGGTGGCTATACTGTAAATCGTGCAGTCGAGAAGAGAGTAGTTTAAGATTCCAGCACCAGACAAAGAAATCGTCGCACTTGATCCAGAAAAGACGATGTTATTAATACCTCCTCCGTTGAACGAAGTGTTATTCACGTTTACAGTCAAGGACTGTGTGATGAGGGGTTGTCCGTATCCCACAAGGAAAACATTCGGGCGAGTGATGCTTGTGACTATAGTTGAGGTATAGTTTCCAGAAAGAATGTTGATATTCACGGGCGTTGCTGACGCAGTTATGGCGTTCGCAACCGTGATGGCTTTGTTTATAGTAGCATAGGGGTTCGTTATACTGCCCGTTCCAGTCGTGTCGTTTCCAGAAGGACTGACCCAGATGTCGTTCGTAGTGGCGACAAGATTTGCCGCCGCTATTGATCCAGACAAACTCAAAGACGCTGCAGTTATAGCACCAGCGGCGGTGGATGCGGCTGTACCGGCCCCAAAGAGTGAGTATCCCGCCACTTGAAGTGCGGGTGTGCTTGTTGAGGTGGAGGTTGTTTGGATTCTACCACCCGCATTCAGAACTGTTGTTTCCACATCATTAACGGTCAGAACACCAGCAGACAAAGTCCCTCCAACGCTGTCATCAAAAGTTCCAGCATAAACAGTTCCACCGATGTTCGCATTTCCAGAAGTGGTGCTGAAATCTCCGTTTAACATATACGCACCTCCGCCATCTTGGATTCTATTTCCAGAAACTGTTCCAGCAGATGAGATGTTTCCAGTCGCATTCGCAATCGTTAGGGTTATATCTCCAGCGCCACCAGTTAATCTGCTATTGCCGACGATTTGAGTGTTGTTGATTAGGTTAAAACCACCACCACCCACAGCACTCGAACCGACTTGGATTGCTCCAGCATTTCCGACAGTATATGATCCGTTAAATAGTGTCGCAACTCCATCGGTCAGCGTTCCACCAGAAACTGTTCCAGAAGCCGCAACACTTGCAAGACCAGTCAAGGCCGTATTCAATCCAACCGTCACAACTCCAGTTCCACTCGCTGGAGATATAGTTATATTTCCCGCAGTTGAGGGATTTGTGTTGGCTGTTAGTTGTGTTCCTCCAGCAACTGGCGAAATCTGCGTCCAGACAAGGGCCGGAAGTGGTGGCGGTGTTCCGATGGTACTTGTTTTTCCAGCATTCACAACCCAGTCATAGCCACCATAGGACACGGTCTCTCCCGCTAAATATTGATTTGATGGCGACCAAGGCGCAACATACGACATTCTATCTATACCCTATACTATTATTTATTACTGATTGAGAACTCTGGCGTGTTGTGCCGAGATGAGCCACTGGGGGAAGTTCTTATGAATGCATACCCATCGGCCCATCTTCTTCAGA
>Ga0114962_10001764_pt1 | contig 18482 bp, 13 predicted proteins | sample C_130820_MF_Meta_FD_87017 | JGI IMG/M metagenome (GOLD analysis project Ga0114962, IMG submission 87017) | Freshwater microbial communities from Lake Croche, Canada to study carbon cycling - C_130820_MF_MetaG | ecosystem: Environmental > Aquatic > Freshwater > Lake | place: Lake Croche, Canada...
ACTATAGCTTGGACCCAAAAAAGATTTCTGGATACGGCTTTATGCCGAATGGTGAGCATAATTATTTTTATGACACAGCGGGCAATTACCTATTTGATGATGGCGCTACTGTGGCCAAATTTAATCGTGGCATGGCTACGGGCTTGGGTGCTTTTCTTGGGGCGGGCGCGTTAAGTGCTGCAGGTGCGTTTGGTGGTGCTGCTTCAACTGCTGGAGCATTAACTCCCGCGCAAATAGCCATGTCGGACTTGGCTGTGTACCCAACATCCGGCATTGTTGGAGCAATACCTGCCACAGCAGCTACGGGCCTTGGTGGTCTAACCGCAGCGGAAATATACGCATTGACCCCCTCGCAACTGGCTGCGTATGCACCTGCAGTAGAGGCGGGTGGAGCAGCGGCGGCAGCAACAACAACGGGTAGTACAGCATTAACTCCCGCACAAATAGCCGCATCGGACTTGTCGGTGTACCCAACTTCTGGAATTGTTGGCTCCGTACCCGCTACCGCAACTACTGGCCTCGGCGGTTTAACTGCGGCAGAAATAAACGCATTGACGCCAGCGCAATTGGCGCAGTATGCGCCGGGAGCGGCGGCAGCTTCTTCAAGCCCACTTCAGGCATTAAAAGACCTTGGCGGCAAAGCTGCCGAATGGTATAAAAATGCAAGCCCGTTTGAGCTTGCTAGTCTAGGTCTTGGAGCTGCTAGCTTGATTGGTGGATCTGGCGGGAGTGGCTCTTCTGCGCCTCCTCCAAAAGGTTTTACTCAGGATTCAAACTTTAGCAAGCCCCTTGACTTATATAAATACACGCGGGATAAGGTCAACTACAAAGGTGCCCTTAATAAATATGGCCAAGTCGGTCAACCAAATGCGGCCGAGCACCAGTTTTTCAAAAATACTAAGTTTGTTCCCCTTCCAATACCTGCCAATATGGGCGGCCTCATTCAGATGAAGCACTTTGCGCAAGGCGGTCAAGCCCAGGGTATGCAAGATCCACGTAGAGCCCAGATGATGCAGGCCATGGCCCAACAACGTCAAGCAGGTCAAGGTGGTTCTATGGGCATGGCTCAGGCACGTCCTCCAATGATGCAGGGTGCTCCTCAAAGAATGCCGCAAGGTATGCCCCCACAAGATATGTCTCAACAGGGCATGTTGCAAGCACATCCTCAAATGCCTCAAATGCCCCAGCGTCCTCGCGACCCCAAGATGGCCTATTACCAATATGGCAATCCTCCTGCCAAAGCAATGGCAATGGGAGGTCTTAACCAAGTGCACAGCCTGAGAATTGGTGGAGGGGCAGACGGCCGCTCTGACGACGTAAATGCTGTCTTGTCTGACGGTGAATACGTAATGGATGCCGAGACTGTTGCAATGCTTGGCAATGGATCCTCTAAAGCGGGAGCCTCTAAGCTTGATCAGATGCGCTCTAAACTGCGTCAACATAAAGGCAAAAATCTTGCAAGTGGCAAGATCAGCCCAAATGCTAAAAGTCCGCTAGCTTACTTGAAGGGAGCTTAACATGGCAGTCACTGACTTTCTATTCCAGGGGCAGCCGCCTGCGTCGGTCACGACGTACGGTGAGACCACCACGAATGTTCCAAAATGGTACTCTGACTATACGCAAGGTCTGATCAGTCGAGCCAACTCGATTGCAGCAGAGCCTTATCAACCGTACAGCGAGGCCAGAATTGCTGGTTTTGATACTGCCCAAAATACGGCCTATGACAAGGCAGTTGGTCTTGAAGATCAGTATTCGTCTCTCATGGATACAGCGAAGCAAAATATCTCCGGAGCAACGGGCAGCTCGCAGAATGCGGCGCAGCCCTATATAAATACGGCCTTGGGTTATAACCCGTATGAAACAGCCCAGCCAATGCTCGGTGAAGCAGGAAACTTCTTGCGTCAGCAGGTTGGGGATACTAGTGCCTTGGCTCAACCGTATTTTCAACAAGCGAGCCAGTTGACTAATCAGGGAACTCAATCAACCTCCGGTCTGGCCACCCCATACCTGCAGCAAGCTTTTGACTTGTCGCAGCAAGGTGCTCAAACGGGTCTTGGCAATATCCAAGACTACATGAACCCGTATACCGATCAGGTGGTCAATCGTATTGGCGAACTTGGTGCCCGCAATCTTCGTGAAAATCTACTGCCTAACATTCAAGATCGAGCCATCCAGGCCGGTACGTTTGGCGGCAGCCGTAGTGGCGAGGCAATTGGCCGCGCATTGCGGGACACTCAAGAATCGACGCTTGCACAGCAATCTTCCGCCCTTCAACAAGGCTACGGTCAAGCTGGTCAGCAACTCCAAGCTGATCGTGCCCGTCAATTACAAGCTGCTCAACAGCAACAGGCCATTGGTCAAACAACGGCGGGGCTTACTGCCGCGGACTACCAGCGTATGTTATCAGGAGCCCAACAGCAAGCGGCCATGGGCCAATCAGCCGCCGGTCTTGAAGGAGCAGACCTTTCAAGATACGGCCAAGCGGGCGCTCAGATTGGAGCTCTTGGTCAAATGCAAGGACAATTAGCCGGTCAAACAGGTGCGCAAAATCTGCAAGCTGCCCAGCAAATTCGCAACTTGTCCAATCAGGACTTTACCCGCCAATTGCAATCAGGACAAGCTATGGGAGCCCTTGGTCAACAAACCCAACAAATGGGCATTCAAAACATTGCAGGCTTAGAGGCCGCAGGGGCTACTCAGCAACAGCAGGAACAACGCTCGCTGGACACGGCCTATCAAGACTTTCTCAACCAACGAGAGTACGACCGCAACAACATTGCATTCTTGAACGCATCTATTCGCGGTATGCAAGTGCCTACTTCCACAACCTCAACTTCTACTGGACCAGCCAGCGTGTATCAGCCATCACCGTTGTCGCAGTTTGGTTCGGCTATGGCTTCGGGATACGGTCTTAGCAAGATGTTTGGCGGAAAGCCATAAGGATAAAATATGCCATTACTTGAAGATGACGAAGAAACTAGTTCCATTGAGGGCGGCTCGCAAGACCAATTTAATGGCGCGCAAACGCTTGGCTTCTCCTCGTCAAGAGGTGCAGCTAATCCTTACACCGGGCAGCTTCAAACCCTGCTCACTAAATACCTTCAAAACAGCGAAAGAACAGCAACCGATAAGCAGGCCTTACTGGATAGGGCGCGTGAGCGAATCATGGCTCGGTCAGCTGGTCCGGATCAGGCAGAGATGGCATTTCGTTTGGCCGCGGCTCTTGGCAAACCCACCCGCACCGGTAGCTTTGGCGAGACACTTGGCAACGTTGCCGAGGCGACTGGCGAGGCTCTTTCTCAACGTCGCAAGGCTACACAAGAATTAGAAGACCTAAACCTTAAATACCAGCTGGCGTCAGCTGATACTCAAGGCGAAGGACAGAAAGCACAGATTGGCGCCCTTTCTGCTTTGTCTCGGTCGGCTCCTAGAGACCGCCTGACAGAGATTGAGAAGCTGCAAGAAGTCATTGAGGATCCCAAATCGACTAAGGGAGCCAAGGATAATGCTCAAGCGCGTATCACCTATTTGACCACTCGTCCTTCAGCTGTCAAGACCAATGAGATTGATCAGCTTCTTGAAAAGATCAACGATCCTACTGTGTCTGCGTCCAATAAGGCTGTCTATAAGCAGCGCTTAAACAAGCTCAACTACATTCCGGCAGAGGCTAAGGCAGATCGCGATAGCGACAAGCCCCAATCCACACCAGGCAAGATTGCCAAGGATGAAGGCTTGACTCCAGGAACCATTGAATATCAGGCTCGTGTCAAAGCCTTGACAGGTGAAGGCAAGGGCATGAACCTGAGCGCCACCGAGCAAAAAGAATTGTTTGAGGCGGAGGACTCTGTTAATGCTAGCAAGAACGTCATATTGAATTTGTCAAGGGCCAAGGAACTCAACAACAAGGCTTATTCAGGCTTTGCCGCAGCGGCGCGTAGAACAATTGCGCGTAACATCCCCGGCGTGGAAGATTCTGAAGGCGTGACCGCCACAACTGAGCTTGAGACTTTGGTTGGTCAAAATATGCTTGATCAATTAAAAGCCACATTTGGAGGAGCTCCTAGTGATGCTGAAGGCCGGGTCTTGCGTGAGCTTCAAGGTTCCCTCAGCATGTCGCCTAAGGAACGCGAGGCAGTCTGGGATAGGGCTATTTCGCTTGCTGCCCGCCGCCTTAAGACCAACCAGGCCAAGATGGAAAACATCCGCAAGGGCGCCTATGGCAAGATCACGCCTGAAGCCAATGCCGACGGTGGCTTTGTTGGCCGCTATGCAGACGGTGGCATGGTCGCTCATTATGAAGATGGTGGAGCTAAAAAGCCGGAAGAAAAGTCAACCATAGACAAGACGCTTAAGTGGCTTGAGTCGCAAGGAATATCTCCATCTGACATTGCAGCAATGGGGCGCCGGTCTTTGCCAATTGGCGCCGCCCTGTATTCCGGAGAACTTAATAAAAATGAAGATGAGGAACTTAAAAAGCGCTGGAAAGGCCAATATGAAGATGGCGGCATGGTCGAGCATTATGCTGATGGCGGTGAATATTCCCTCGCCAACTTTGGCCGTGCTGTTGGTCAGGGCCTAGGCCTTGGCTTTGGCGACGAGGCAGTCGCTCGCGTCCGTGCCAAGATGGAAAATCGTCCCTATGAAGATGTTGTCAAGGAAGAGCGCGAGGCATATCAGAAATTCCAAGAGAAGCATCCGTTTGCGGCTCTAGGTACCGAGTTAGCTTCTGGTCTGGTCCCAACCATCGGCATGGCCATGATCCCAGGAGCCGGTACCCCTGGTGCCGTCATGGGAGCAAGTCGTATGGGGATGGCGGCAAAGTCATTGGCCCAATATATGCCTAAGTTTATGACGGGCACAATGGGCAAGGCGGCAGCTACAGGTGCTACTACCGGAGCAATTGCAGGAGCAGGTTCCGAGACCGAAGGAAATCGTATGAGCGGAGCGGTCTCCGGCGGCGTAACGGGTGCCGTCCTTGGTCCGACTGTTGCTAAGGGCATTCAGCTGGGTGGTCAAGGCGTCACGGCTGTCAAGAACGCGATACGACCATCTCCTGGAGCTGTAGAGCAGCGCGCAACCAATAAGGTATTGGAAGCTATGGGTAGAGACGAGATGGACACCCAGGCCCTTAGAGAGAAAATGCGAGCAGATCGGGCTCTTGGAGTTCAGTCTACCATCATGGACGCTACCCCAGCCATGTCTACCCTTGGCGAAGCCGTCGTGACTCGGCCAGGTCCTGGTCGCAAGATCCTTGGCACTGGTTTGAATGAGCGCCTTGAAGGCGGACGTGAGGCAGCTGCTTCTCGGGCTCTTAAAGACGTGGGCAAGGGTGTTGATTACACTGCCCAAGAAGACAAGTTGGTCGGCACTTTACGCGCAAATGCCAATAACCTCTACGACACGGCTTACGCACACGGCTCGGTTGACGACACCCGCATTCTGAAGGTCTTAGAGGATGACACCTTTAAGAAGGCGTTCAAGGAAGCTCAAGCCATCTCCAGCAAAGAAGCACGGGCAGCAGAATTGCGCGGAGAGGATCCAACTCGCTTTAAGCTGAATGACATCTACAGTCAAGACAAAGACGGCAACATGATCAGCGTCGGCAAGATCCCTGACGTCAGGACTCTTGACTACATCAAGCGCGGCATCGATGCCTTGATTGACAAAGGCTACAAGGGTGAAGGCATGGGGAAAGCTGAAGCCAACGCGCTCAAAGATCTTCGCAAGGCTTACATCGGCGTGATCGACGAGAACGTCCCAGAGTACGCAGCAGCACGAGCCAAGTATGCCGGCGACATGGAAGTTCTAGACGCGCTCCGTATGGGCCGCACTGACTACCTTAGCCCCAAGATGTTACCTGCCGAAGCCAAGAAGCTGGTCAATGCTATGTCAGACGGCGAGCGTGATGCTCTGCGCGCTGGCGTGGCCCAGTCGCTCCTGACCAAGGTTATGGATGCTCCCCAGCAAATCAATGCGGCCCAAAGGATTATTGGGGCACCTGCAACTCGCAAGCGTCTGGAAGCCTTGTTCCAAGATCCTAACGAATACAAGGTATTTGAGGCAGCCCTTCAACGCGAGTCAGAGTTGTTCCGTAACGCCCAGGACATTGTCCGCGGAAGCCGGACGGCTAACAAACAAGAAGCCTTGAAAGACTTAAGAGCTGGCAACGGCATCTTTGACATTGCAGGCGAAGCGGTAGACATTGCCTCCGGTTCCCCTGGCTCCGTGGTCGGACGTGTCTTAAAATACTTGCAGGCGCGTACGTCTCTTGATGAGAAGACCGCTGCTGACGTGGCTCAGATGTTAAAGTCAGGTTCCACGCAAGAAGTGGACGACGTCTTGCAGCGCCTTGAGTCTAGCAGCGCCAAGTTTGTAAAAGACCAGGCAACTACTGCTCGTCGCCTTAAAACGACTTCCGGTACAGTAGGGGCTGCTGCTCCAACGACTCCAAGAGCTCCTTCCGAACAGGAACAGGCTCCTGAAGGCGAAGATGATGATGAAAAGCTCAAAAGGCTCTTGGAAAAATATAGCACAGAGGAATAAGCCATGCCCTATGACGAACAAGGTAACTTCTACGGATCTAATGAAGATCTTGGCGACCTAGAGGCAAAGTACGTAAGACCGGATTACTCCTCACAGATCCCAGGCCAGGTTTCTATCTCTAAGTCCGAAGCACCTAAGAGCCTGCGTGAGAAGGCTGTTTCTGCTCTTACCCAAGCAAATCCTCTAATGGTGGGAAGATCACTTGTAGACACGACTAAGTCATTTATCGGCTCATCGGTTCTTCCTATTGTGGCCCCTATCAGCGCGGGCGTCCAAGCCTTAAACGCAGCTCCTGGAAACATTTACCGTCGCAGTCTTGGCGAAGAAGAAGTTACGACGCCAACAGCAGAAGAGCTGATGCAAAAATATGGCCAGGCTCTTGCTCCTAAAACAGAAATGGGCAAAGGCTTTATTGGGGGCGTTAGCAAGCTTATGGACATCCTTAAGGTGCCTGCTGCTTTTCCAATGGTTCCTAATGCTCCTAGACGAGCAATGTTGACGCCTACAGACGTGCGCGTAGGAGCGGGTCAAGTCAAGCAACTAGCCAAGGAACTTCGCGAGACTCCTGCAGACTTCCAAGCTGCGCAATCAGGTCTGAAGCGTCAGAACTTGTATGGTGAAGACACCCTTGGTGTCAAGGCTCAGGCTGCCGCCGACGCTCTTGGCGATACCCTTGAGCGCCGCAAATCAACGGGTCAGTCTTTGGTGCCTGGTTTGCCAGAGGCCTTGACTCCTGAGACCAAGCTCTACGCCGTCCGTCCAAAGGGTTCTCGCATTGTTCAGGCTCAGGTGCCGGCTACGGCCAAGGGCTTTAGGACTGACAACGATGCGATTAGCAACTTAGTTGAAGACATTTACGGCGACGTTCCTACCGCGGACATGCCTGCTGCAATGGTGTCTGAGGAGTACCTTCGCCGGTTTCTTCAAAATAATCCACCTTTGCGAGAGGCAGTCATTGCTGCGGAACGTCAAAAAGCTGTCGAGATGTTTCCAGACGCGCCAACTGAACCCTCTGCTCAACGAGCCTACGGCGTTTTGTACTCAGACCCGTCTAAACGGCAGGTGGCGCAATTAGGTGTGATTGAGGATCTCCTGAATAGTCCTGAGGGGGCGGCCTTTCGCGAACAAGGGGTTATTGGTCCAAAAGAGTTTATGGCTCGTATGGCAGAGGCTGAACGGGTTCTTAAAGGACCTTTTTCAAACTATATCAACAAGACTGTGGGGGCTGAAGGAAGTCCTACAGTCAAGCTTGCTCGTCAGGGTATTACCTATGAGCGCCCTGAAGACATTGGCCAGTTAGCCCAGTTTGCAAATCCCACTGAGCTGGCTGATCGACGCCTAGCCTCTGGCTTCCCTGCTATGGGCAGCTTTTATGAGGAACGTTTGGCTAAGACGGGAGAACTTGATCGCTTAAATGAAGAGATCAAAGTCCTTGAAGATGCTCGCGCGCCCTTGTTTAATCGTGCCCATGAAGAAGGCATTGACCCGGCTTCAATTCCTGAATATGCCGAGGCAACAAACCCTTTACGTCAAAAGCTGCGTCAGCGCGAACAAGTGCTAGGTGAGCTTGAAAACATCAAGCTTGGCACCGCTATGGAAAACGTGGAAGACTCTATCGTCAGGCCAATGACCAAGAAGAGCATGCTGAAGAGCCTGCCCTACGAGCAACAACAATTCTTTCCAAGTGTGACTAAGGCCGCTGAGGATGAAAAACTATTTCGTATAGATAGAGACAGTTTGCTTAAAGACGTGGGCTATAAAAAACTTGGAGCTGCATTACTAGAAGACATTCTTACAGGCAAGGCTGGTGACACCTCTAAGCTGACCATTGAGAACTACATGCGGGAAAAAGGCTTGTCACGGATAGAAGCTGAAAAAGCAGCCAAGGTGCAAGAGCAAAAATATCGTCAGACCCTTCAAACCATTTTGCTTGATCGCTTACGTAACGACCAAAGTGTGAAGACTTTTGGCAATGCCTCTATTATTACTCTTGACCAAAATACGCCAAGAGACGTAGCTATACGAGACATGAGTGCGGACACAACTGTCTTAGACCACTGCGTTGGCCAATGCGGAACTGCACCCCAAGGCCGTAAGAACATCTTGACAGGCAAGCAACAGTACTACGAGCCCCTTGTTGATCCCATCACCGGGGAACGTTCAGGCCGGGGCAAGGATGAAACCTCTTACGTAAGAGACTTGGAGCGGGGCCATGAGCTGGTCAGCGTTCGCGACTCTAATACTGGTTTGCCAGCTGCCACAATTCAATTTATTCCTACTAGCGGAGGCAGCCAATTAAGAGACGGCACATTTGACATTGGATATGCTTCAGGCGCTAAGAACGAAGCCGTTGATCCAGCCTATACAAATGCAATTCGCGACTACCTGAATCAGAGATCCAGCTCAATTAGAAGCGCTGGTGATAGATTGGCTGACCACACTGGAGTGTTTGATGCAACCAACCCTGGTGACTGGCGGCGAGTGACAAAAGAAGCCGGTCTTACAAAGGATCAAGCAGCGGCTTTTGATTTTGAATCCGGGGAAGGCCTTCCACGGTTTGTGACTGTTGATGACGTCAAAGCTGCCACCAAAGATGTCAGGGAAGCATCTCGGGCCCTTGCCACGCAAGATCAAGGCCCGGTTGCAACGCTTACAGCTAGGGATCACGCCCGGATGCTGGATGACTTTAATGCTGCGTGGAGTAACGCCGTTGAAGGGGCTCGTGAAAACTCAGCTAGCAATCCAAATCGAGTTGAAGGGGCCATGAACAGGGCTGTCAATACCATCTTCCAGCAGCATTTGGAGGATCCGGTCGCCTTTACCCAAGAGGGCATTACCAGACTTCGCCGGGCCGAACGGGACATGGAAAACATAATTGCAAGCTCGTACGCCCAGAATCGCGAAGTGGACACAGAGCTTGCCAATGGGCTTTCAGACCTTTTGGTTGATGTTCGTGGTATCCGTTCAAGCATTGAGCGTAGGCTGTCGGCAGCTGAAAACAACCGCGCGCAGCCTGAAGAAAATTTGCCTGTAGGTGATTGGGAACCGGATGAAACGCATGCAGCTAATAACCCGGATCTGCTACAAGCCGCTGATCGTCTTGCTTTAGCGTTAAGGTACGAAATCCCTCCTGTCACAGCAGAAGAGATCCTAGCGCGCCGTTACGTCCCGATGGAAGATCTATTAGACTTGCGCACGCGCGCGCGTGAAGGACGCGCAGGCACAATCTTTGAGACTTTGCCAGATGAAAGCCGGTTAGGTGCATATCGCATGGTCAATGACATAATTGACGAGCGAACAGTTGGAGAAAACTACAATCTCTTGCGCAACTCTATGCTCACCGATACGCAACTCGGCCTGTTAGACCCGGAGCTTATTGATCTAAATATGGTTGTTGAATCCATTCGAGATCAACAGTCCGCAAATTCACCCCTAATCAACGTAGGCAACGCCGAGCGGCAAATGCTGGCAGACTACGTCCAACGGCACGGTTGGGAACCTGAATTTAATCTGCCCGGGGGCCTATTGGGAAGACAGCCGGCCCGGCAGTTGCCCGCCCCTGTTGCCCCTGCTCAACAACCTTTGCAACTTGCCCAGCGGGCCCCTGTTCCTCGTGAAATTCGAGATATGACAAGGGTGGACTTGATAGCTAACATGGAGCCACGCGGAATTCGTCAAGCTGAAGAATTGGCAACTACGTACTTTGACGACAACGTCATTGACGACAACAACACGACCATCAGCGCCCTAACCAACATGATCAGGAATTACAATGTTGGCCCGCACGCCGGGGCTAACTTTGATGTGCGTGAATTGACCGCCCGCAATCTTGAAGAGATGATCGGGACTGTGGTGCATGATGCGACGCAGATTGCTGAGACTCTGCGAGACACGTTTTACAACGATGCAGACTCCCAAGAAGACGCAATGCGGCTAATTTCCCGAGACATTGCCGATCTCGACCAACGCGGGGACCTTATATGGGAAGACTTGATTGGCCCAATGGCAGAAGACATTCCTTGGAGCCGAAACATTCAGTCCAGGTTGCTTGATAATCTTCGAATCATAGCTGATCAGATCCGCGAGCAAGATAATTTTGCAAAAGGTGGTTTGGTCAAGAAGAAACGCAAGGCCAACAAGGCCAGAACGTCCTCGGTTGTCACCAGAAGGCACCCAGAGCTTGCCGAAATGCAATATCGGTATGGTGGCATGGTCTGAGGCTCCTTGTTCCCCTATCAAAAACGCTATAGAGGATATTTTTAGACTATACAAAGAGGATCAATACTCTCTGTTTTGGTCTTGCGCGATTTAGAGAGAAGACGAACGAACGAGTTAAAAACAATTAGTTAAATGAATTGATTCACTCTGTATTGGCTCTAAAAAGTACTCTATAGCTTTTTTGAAAACATAGCTAGTAAAAGTCCCAGCTCAAAATAATTTGAAAAAACTGCGTAGCACGTGGTTTTACGCGCTAGAATCAATCCCATGCACAGCAATCTCGCTTGCATAAACAGAAAGAAGAAAGAGAGAATATCATGGCTCACGAAGTTGAAACGATGGCTTACGCTAATGAGACCCCTTGGCATGGCCTTGGCACCCCCGTCGCAGACAACCTGACCCCCGCCCAGATGCTTGACGTAGCTGGCCTTGACTGGAAAGTTCAGAAGAAGGCCTTAGTCGTCGACGAACTTGACCACGTGCTAAACAGCCACTACGCTTTGGTGCGCGACACAGACAGCAAGATCCTTGGCATCTGCGGCAACGAATACCAGCCCACGCAAAACAGCGACGTCTTTGAGTTCTTTGACAAGTTTTGCAAAGCCGGCGACATGAAGATGGAGACTGCCGGCTCTCTTTGCGGTGGCAAGCGCGTTTGGGGCCTTGCTAAGATTAACGGCGGCTTTATGCTGGGCGGCAAAGACGAAGTGCAAGGCTACATCTTGCTTGACAATCCGCACATCTGGGGCCGTAGCTTGCAGATTTTGTTTACGCCAATCCGCGTAGTTTGCAACAACACGTTGACAGCGGCTCTTCAGAACAATACAAACAAAGACAACACATTCCGCATGTCTCACGATCGCGCGTTTGACGACGAGATTAAGCAGACTGCCGCCGAAAAGGTTGGCCTTGCAATGAAATCGCTTGACATGTTTAAGCAGCAAGCAGAGTTCTTGTCTACAAAACGCGCCAAGGACCAGCAAGTCATGGAGTTCTTTTCCAAGCTCATCAATCCGGACCAGTATCAAGCAGCCTTGGCTGCTTCAGAAGATGGTTCCGTCAGCCGTTCAGATCTTGGCCGTACAGTCAACCGCCTGATCGACATCGTGCAAACCCAACCAGGTGCTGATCTGAAGACGTCAGCAGGTACTTGGTGGGGAGCATTCAACGCCGTGACGTACTACTACGACCACGTCGCTGGAACTGACCAAGACAAGCGTCTGACAAGCGCGTGGTTTGGCTCAGCAGCAACTCGCAAGCGCCACGCACTTGACTTAGCCGTCGAGTTTGCCGAAGCAGCATAAAAACCTGGGGCTTTGGCCCCTACCTTCCCACCCTAGGAGAATATATGGCAAACGCCAGAGGAAAGTCCATCGACAATACCCACCTGAGCATTGATCAGGCGGAAGAGCGCGGTTTCATTCATCGCGACTACATCGCTCACTGCCTACGCTGGACCCACGTGGCCAAGTGGATGGGTAACCCCAAGCATCGTAAGGATTGCAAGTTGCTTGACATTGGCTGCGGCAAGGACGTACCACTGGCAAAGATGCTGATGACCAGCCGCATGGCTTCAGACGGTCTTGACTACATCGGCATTGACTACAACAAGCTTGAGATGCCTAAGGCCTTTGAGAACACTAAGTTCAAGCCAACCCTGATTGGCAACGTGGCCTTCCCAGATTGCCAGCTGCCGCATGACAAGTTTGACGTGATCACAAGCTTTGAGGTCCTTGAACACGTTGAGCCGCTGCATGCCTACAAGATGCTTGAAGGTATCCGCGATCGCTTGGCCCCTGAAGGCGTAGCATTCTTGTCCACGCCAGTCTACGACGCAAAGGTTGGGGCAGCAGATAACCACGTCAACGAGATGACTTACGAAGTAATGCAGTTGATGCTCCACAAGGTAGGCTTGGAAGTTGACGCACATTACGGCACTTTTGCCTCCATTAAAGACTACAAGGAAATGATTGAAAAAGATGACCTCGATGCAGTGTTCAGCCGCCTGCGTGATTACTACGACAGCAACTACTTGGCAACTATCTTTGCTCCGCTCTATCCCCACCGATCACGCAATGTGCTTTGGCGAGTCAAACTGCCGAAAACTCAAGAAATGTTTGCCGCTGGTAAGTTCTCAGACCTCACAAAGCCGCTCTCCAGCAGTGACGCTTGGCAGCCCCTCTTTGACTACCTTGGAGAGTGATCATGGACATGTTTGAACTGGTTTCCGATTTTCATAAAAAGTTTGGACTAGAGCCTACTGATCAGCCTAACTTTCCAGTTGAGGAAATCTGGAGACTTAAGAATGCGCACATGAAAGAGGAGCTAGACGAGCTTAGGGCGGCTGCTTACGTTGGCAATCTTGAGGAGTACTTTGACGGCCTGATTGACCTTGTTTACGTAGCTCTTGGGGCGGCCTACTTAGCAGGCCTTCCATTCAACGAAGGATTCAAGCGGGTGCACGAAGCAAACATGAAAAAAGTGCGTGCTTTAAGGGAAGAAGATAGCAAACGCGGGTCTATCTATGATATAGTGAAACCTGCAGGATTTGTGGCCCCAACGCTCACGGACCTCATCAGAAAGGAGAAAGAATGAAAGGCATTATTGTCATTGATGGTTGCGATGGTACAGGTAAGACTACTCTTGCTAAAGCTATTTGCGACAAGCATGATGGAGTCTACATTCACAACACGTACCGCTGGCCTACAAAGATGCCGCTGTATCACACAGCTGCTTTGCATCGCGCGTTGAAGCTTGCTCGTACGCAACTTGTTGTGATTGATCGCTTGTGGATGAGTGAAGCCATCTATGCTGAAGTTTATCGCGACGGCAGCCCTTGGCCTAACATGGGACGCATGATTGATCGCATTATCCGTAAGGTAGGAGGTATGTACATCTTGGCGCAATCTCCACAAGGCCACAAAGAAAAGTTTGAGCAGCTGAAGACAGAACGCAAAGAGATGTACGACAACGTTGATCGTGTACGTGAACGCTTTGATCAGTTATTTGAAGGAGGCTTTGCTGGCAATGATAGCGACTACGCCCAGCAGCTGTCTGTGTTTGGTATGCTTAAGCGCGACGATGTCCTTCCATATCGTTATGACATTGAAGGTACAAATCTTGATGTCTATATTGACATGGTGATGTCAGTCCTTGAATCACGCCAGACAAAGCAATACGCTCCGGCTCTTGATCTGCGTACAGAAAACTTTGCCGGACATGTGCATGAGGCCAACTTTATCTTTGTTGGAGATAAGGCCAACAGCAAGTTTAGAGCAGTTAGCTGGCCCTTCTACGACTTTGGCAATTCAAGCGAGTTTTTTGCTAGTGCTTTGCATGAATTGACATTTGACGAGACAAGAGCCATCTACATCAATGCTAATGATCAGGATGGTATTACGCACATTGACAGGTGCCTTTCAGCAAAGCCGTATCTGCACTTGATATGTCTTGGCAATGACGCGCATGCTTCAGTGCACTCACTCACTCGCCGCATCTCTAACATCTATCATCCGTCATACGCAAAGCGGTTTAACAAAGCCGATGAATTTTTGCTTCAACTTGAGGAGGCTCTCAATGGTTAACACGACAAACATGAATTGGCAAGGCTTGCTGGATATTGTCATGCACAACGGCAGCGAGACAAGCCCACGTGGCAAAAAGACAAAAGAGCTCTTGGGCTTTAAGTCGATGATTGACATGAACCAGCCTGTCATTACCATTAAGGAACGGGCTCTTGGTTATAAGTTTATGGCAGCAGAAGCAGCTTGGATCATGTCAGGCGACAACCGCGTTAGCACCATCGCCCGTTTCAGTAAGCAGATCAGCAACTTCTCTGACGACGGCATCTTTTTCTACGGAGCTTATGGTCCAAGAATACGCGACCAATTGGCCCACGTTGTTCAGTCGCTGTTGGCTGATCCAGACACACGTCAAGCGGTCATCACGATATGGCGTCCAAACCCTCGTGCTTCAAGAGACATCCCTTGCACGATCAGCTGCCAGTTTGTGATTCGCTCCGGTATGCTTCATTGCTTTATGAACATGCGCTCCTCTGACGCTTGGCTTGGCGTGCCTTACGACTGGTTTAATTTCAGCATGCTGTCAGCAGGTATTGCTTTGCTTCTTCGTCAGAAAGGTCTGACTGTCCAGCTTGGCTCACTGCACTTTTACGCAGCAAGCCAGCACCTGTACGAAGAGAATTGGTTTAAGGTAGATGCTTGCTTAAATGGAGAGATCCTTGGAGATTACGCTCCGATTGATCTGGAATACTTCGATGACTACGACCACCTAGTTAATCACTTGTGGACACTGGCAGGTGGCCATGTGCACAACGGTTTTCTCAAGGAATTATCAACATGGAAAGGATAGGCAAAGATGAATACTTTTCGCAATTGGCTGTACTCGTTAGTCGAAGGAGTACTTGCGCTCGGAGGAGTGTGGGCTGCGTTCTCATATCTCATCGTGGGCATATTCTCGGTACTGGTTATAACGGGGTGCCTCGTGGTCATACTCATTGCACTGACGTTCGCTGTCCCGGTGCTTCTCTGCCTTCGGGCACTGGCCTGGATGTATGTGAAGCTATTCATGCGGAACAAAACGCCTTACTCCAATGTAAGGACGTTGAACAAATAGACACAGCTTACGTAACTGCTATGCCTTGCATGACTTGTACAAAGCTTTTGCTAAACACAAGCTGCAAGCGCATAGTCTACGTTGAACCATACCCGCATGACGCTGCAAAACAACTCTGGATAAAAAATGGACGTATCATCTTATCAACCGCCGAAGCACTTTCCCAACCTGTTAGTAGCAAAGAGGATCGCAATAGACTGCGAGACGCGCGACCCGAACTTAATGACTAAAGGACCTGGAGGAGTACGCAAAGATGGCTACATCGTGGGATTTTCTGTCGCAACTGATGATGGATTTGCTGAGTACTATCCTGTCCGTCATGCAGCAGGTGGGAACCTTAACCCTGACAATGCATTTGCTTGGTTAAGTGACATGCTGAAGACAGACATTCCTAAGATTGGTGCCAACCTGCCTTACGACCTTGAATGGTTGCTGACAGAAGGCGTCAAGGTAGGAGGTCCTAAGTATGACGTGCAGATTGCTGAGCCTTTGCTTGATGAAGACCGCATCACCTATAAGCTTGATGCCTTGGCTCAGTCTTACCTTGGAGAGACAAAGGACGAGACAGAACTAATTGCGGCGGCCGTTCGCCGTGGTATCCACCCAAGCAAGGTCAAAGAAAACCTTTGGCAATTTCATGCTGCTGAGGTGGCTCCATACGGGCGTAAGGATGCAGACCTGCCTATTCGCATCTTTGCCCAACAAGAAGTCTTGCTGCACGACGAGAAGCTGTGGGAAGTCTTTGAGATGGAGACACAGCTAGTCGACGTGATTGTGGCCATGCGCCAACGTGGGGTCCCAGTCGATCTTGACCGGGCCCACAAGGTCAAAGCTCAACTACTTGACGAGCAAGGCAAGCTGACGGAGCAACTCAAGAAGGTTGCAGAGCGGGATGTAGACATCTGGTCTGGTGACGATATACAGGCAGCCAGTGATGCATTGAAGCTGGATTACCCAAAGACTGAAAAGGGGAATGCTAGTTTTCCCGGTGAGTTTCTTGTAGCTAATAAACATGAATTTTTCTCCTTAATATCCAGGATCCGGAAGCTTGACCGGGCTGGTGGTGTATTTATCGATAGCAAAATTATTCAGATGGAAAAAGATGGCAAAATTTACCCAACATTCAGACAGGTTCGTGACGATCGGGGTGGCGCAAAGGGCGGGCGTTTTGCGTCGTCTAATCCGAACATGCAGCAAGTACCAGCTAGAGATCCAGTGTTGGCTCCTCTTATCCGAAGCATCTTTGTGCCTGAGGATGGGTGTCAGTGGGGCGTCTTCGATTACTCGCAGCAAGAGCCTCGTGTCACGGTTCACTACAGCTATTTGCGTGGTTTTCCTGGTGCTGAGATTGCTCGCAATAGGTATCTTGACGACCCTGACACTGACTATCATCAGCTCGTTGCTGACATGGCTGGAATTACTCGTAAAAATGCTAAGACGCTAAATCTTGGACTTGCTTACGGTATGGGTGCTGCCAAGGCTGCTACTCAACTGGGCCTGCCGCCAGCAGAGGCCAGGCGAGTCTACGAGCAATACCATGCCAACGTGCCGTTCATTAAAGCCCTTGGCGAGGAATGCACGCGTATTGCAACTAACAGGGGCTACGTCAAGACGTTCTTAGGTAGACGCAGACGGTTCCAATTGTTTGGACCACCTAAATACACGCCAGGTCTGATCCCATTAAAGAAGGACTTGGCTGAGGAAAAGTACGGGCTGCCGTTAAAACGATATTTTGTGCACAAGGCCATGAACGCCGTCATCCAAGGATCTTCAGCTGACATGATCAAGATGGCCATGATCAACCTGTTCAAAAAAGGCGAAGTACCTCACCTAACTATCCACGATGAATTGGACTTTAGCGTAAGGGACTTGGATCACGCCAGATTGATCCGCCAGGAGATGTTGTCATGTGTAGACTTGGTCGTGCCATTAAAAGTAGATTGCGAGCTTGGACCCAGCTGGGGAGAAGCGGTGGAGGTGAAGCTATGAAGGAAAGCCAGTTTTGGGCTCTAGTCAAGGGCAAGCTGCCTGGCCACGTGGAACGCGTTGAGAATGCCCTGACAAGGGGAACTCCAGACGTAAACATGTGCCATGACGGCAATGAGCTTTGGTTAGAGTTAAAAGTATTGGATGCCAAGAACAAATGTGAGCTACGTCCAGAACAGGTCCTATGGCACCGTAAGCGCCAAGAAAGCGGAGGACGTGTGTTTGTATTAGCTCGCAACGAAAATGTCCTAAAGGTACTCCAGATTCAGAGAGATATGACTCTTTTTGAGATCTGGACCTGCAGCAGGCCATTTGATTGGGAATATATGAATAGCCTGCTTTTTAACGTGCCACCTTTTTGCACTGAATTTGTCGTGCGTCATGCACAAGTTGGAGGAAAACAATGACAGTCTATGTCGTACAAGAATCGCCGAAGTTTAACCTGCTGCCCGCCGCGGAGTATGGGGACCTTCAGACGTTGCTGCCGTCAGGGCAAGTGATGATGGCCACAGCGCCAACCATACGCGTACTGCGCGACAAGTTAAGAAGTTTTTCGGACAGCGATTTTCTGCTGGCTATTGGTGACCCCATTGCCATTGGTATGTCCGTTGCAATTGCTGCTGGCTTTAACGGCGGCAAAATCAAGATGCTGAAATGGGATCGCCAGGAGCATCGTTACTACGCCCTTGAGGCGGATCTTACAGGAGTCAGAAATGCTTGAAGAAGAGATGATGGCCGACAGTCAGATGCCAACTGACCAAGGCTTAGGCAAGATCAGTACGCTTGCAGAAGAGTACACAGAACTTGATGATGAGATTAAGGATGTGGAAACGCACCTGAAGCTCTTAAAAGAACGAGCTAAGAATATTGCTGAGAAGCAATTGCCTGATGCTATGGCAGAAATCGGTGTGGCAAAGTTTACGCTTACAGACGGTAGTGAAGTCACCGTCAAACCGTATTACAGCGCCAAGATCAGTGACGAGAAACGTGATGAGTGCTTTGGCTGGTTGGAAGACCATGGCCACGAGGCGCTAATTAAAGACGAGGTAGTCCTGACATTTAATCGCGGTGAGCACGAGAAGGCCGAAGAATTCAAAGCC
>Ga0114962_10001766_pt1 | contig 18464 bp, 17 predicted proteins | sample C_130820_MF_Meta_FD_87017 | JGI IMG/M metagenome (GOLD analysis project Ga0114962, IMG submission 87017) | Freshwater microbial communities from Lake Croche, Canada to study carbon cycling - C_130820_MF_MetaG | ecosystem: Environmental > Aquatic > Freshwater > Lake | place: Lake Croche, Canada...
GACGACCTGGGCGACGGGGCCCGTTACGTCCACCTGGATGTGACCAGCGCCGAAGAATGGGCGGCTGCCGTTGAGACCGCACTGAGCAGCTTCGGCAAGCTCAATGTGCTGGTGAACAATGCCGGCATCGTCCAGGTCGCTCCGTTGAAGACCCTGGACGTGGCGCGCTGGCAGCAGGTGCTCGATGTCAACCTCACCGGACCGATGCTGGGCACCAAGGCGGTGATCGAGCCGATGATCGACGCCGGGGGAGGCTCGATCATTAACGTCTCCTCAATCGAGGGCCTTCGCGGGGCTGCCTACATGCACAGCTATGTCGCCTCCAAGTGGGGCCTGCGCGGGCTGACCAAGTCCAGCGCACTGGAACTGGCCAAACACAAAATCCGGGTCAACTCGATCCACCCGGGCTTCATTCGCACTCCGATGACCAAGCACCTGCCTGACAACACCGTTCAGGCGCCGCTAGGGCGGCCCGGGACGCCCGACGAGGTTGCCACCTTCGTGGTGTTCCTGGCCAGCGATGAGTCCTCATTCTCGACCGGTGCGGAGTACGTGGTCGACGGCGGCCTCGTGACCGACGTTCCGCACCGCACGTAAGCCGGATCAGCTGGTTTTGCCGCGCCGCGCAACCGCTCGTAGGGCCGCATCGGCCGCAGCCTTGGCCAGCCCCGGCAGGTGTCCCAGTGCGTTGGCCGGCCCCGCGTGCCCCGGCACTGCAACGTGCAGGACCGGCCAGTCGTACGTCTGGGCCAGTGCGGCCAGTCCCGGCCGGGGATTGACCGGTCGCGGATTGCCCACCAGTTTCATCAGCGCGGCGTCCTCGTTGCCATCGGCATAGAAGTAACTCCGCGTGAGTTCGACACCGCGTTCGGCGCAAAGTCGTTGCACCGCAGCGGCTTTCTGTCGACCCCACACGATCGGTGTGTTCACCCGTCCGGTCAGAAGTCCATCCGCGCCCAGTTCGAAGGTGTTGCAGACCACATCGGTGATACCCAGCGCGCGGGCAACGGGTGCGGCGTGGATGGTCAACGCCGAGGAACTCATGACGACGGTATGGCCGCGATCCTGGTGTGCCCTGACGATCTCGCGCATCAGTGGATAAAGCTTGTGCGCCACCTGCTCGGCGTACACCCGGTCGGCGACCGCACTGAGTTCAGCCAGTGACTCGTCGCGCAGATAGGTTGCGGCTCGCACCAGAAGTCGCTCGAACTGCATGCGACCCAGTTTGTAGCGCACCGAGGCTTCGATGACGCCCAGCACCTCACCGATCCGTGCCTTTCCGGTGCGGAGTCGGTCACTGGCGTGCGCGGTCGCAGTGAAGCCGGCGACCAGGGTGCCGTCAAGATCGAAGAACGCTCCGACTTCCTGCCCACCCGGTGAGCCCGCGATCTGGGCCAGGGGATCCGCTAACAGCGCCATGCCACCATCATGCGCCCAACGCGTGGGCGTGAAGTTACGGCTCCAGCCGTCGCACTGCCGCAGCCTCGAGTTCGTCTTCGAAAGCACCCTCGTCGCGCCCCAGGGCGACGGTCGCCAGTGCCATGGCACCGGTGGCGATGGCGAGGGCCACCGCACTCGGCGTGCTGACGGTCAGGTGCTCACCGAGGATCACCTGACCCAAGAACACTGCGACCAGGGGTTCGAGGACCAGCATCGCCGGGACGGACGCCTTCAGCGAACCGGCGTGAAAAGCGGACTGCTGCAGCAGGGTCGCGGCGACTGCGGTCGCGATCAGCGCGTAGGTCACCGGCGAGCGCAACACCCGCATGATGCCGTCCTCGGTCAGCAGGTTCATCTCGATCTTGGTCAGAACTGCAACCACACCGAAGAGCACCCCGACGGCCAGTGCCAGCAGGATGGCCCGGCGCCAGTCGGAGAAGCGCGCCGCGGCCAGCAGACAACACCCCACCAGCGCGAAACTTGACGCAGCCACCGCCACCGCGGGAAGTTCCGACCCCTCGTAGTCACCGGGCGCGGTGCGTGCCAGTGCCACGAACACCGCTAGGGCAAGGGTGAGCAATGACGCCCAAGCCCATTCGGCACGGCTGACCCGGCGGTGCGATAGCCACGCACTCAGTGGCAGTGCGAACAACAGCGCGGCCACCAGTAGCGGCGCGACCAGCAGTAGCGAGCCCTTGGCCAGGGCCACCGCATAGAAGACGTAGCCGGTCACCGCGGCGCCGGTGCCGGCCCACCACCGGGGTCGCCGCAGCAGGGTGTTCAGCATCACCAGGCTCATGCCGTGCTCAGCCGGTACGTCCATGGTGGCCCGCTGGCGCACGACGATCCCGATTGCGGTGAACACCGCGCCCGCCAGAGCAGCGGCCACCACGAGGGCGTGCTCAAGCAATGTGATGTGTCCCTTCCAGCCCGTGGGCCCCCGCACCGAATCTAGGCCACCGCAACCTCGCCGTGCGGTTCGCGGTCCCGCGTGTCAATGCACGGGAACGACCACGGGCACGCCGCCGTAACCCGTGACGCGAACCCAGGCCGGTTCCGGGCCCCCGGTTGGGACCCGTCCCGTGATCTCAACGGTCTCGCCACCGAACACGGTGATGTAGTTGTCGTCGTAGGAGATCGGCAGGATCTCGTCGCCATCTGCTGTGGTGAGAAGTTCAGCCCGCTCGAAGAAGGCGATCCGCGCGGTCGGGTTGTGCAGCGCGATCCTGACAGCGGCGCCGTCGCCGTCGGTGTCGTCCGATTGGGCGCTGACGTCCAGTGCGGGTTTTGCCATGGTGTTCAGCGGCGTCATATCCGCCCAACTGATCTGTCGGGAATCGAAAGCAGCGTCATTGGTCGGCGGGCCGACATCGTCCGGACTATGCGACTGCCAGTACACATTTTCGGCCAGCACGGCACCACCGGCATCAAGCAGTTCGCAGCGCACGAAGAACACCCGGGAATCCGCCGGGCCGGGGGGCAGTGTCATCGCAGCCGCGGTGCCGCCCGAGGCGACATCGATACGGTCGACGGCGCGATCGTCACGCAGTTTGCCCGACAGGTCGTAGGTGCGGACCCGTACCCGCAGATCCGCTTTGGCGTCGGGGCCTTGATTGACCACGGTCACTTTGGCTTGACGGTGATCGCCGGTGGCGTAGGAGTCGAACACCACCGACAGCGGACGCAGTCCCTGCTTCGCGCCGTAATACGCGCCGCCGGGTCGAAGGTAGTAGTCGAAGATGTTGCCGAAGAACGACGGCCAGTGGCTATTGAGCATCCAGTAGATGGTCATCTTGTGACTGTCCCAACCGTTGGCGGCGAACGATTCGAACTGTGCGCGGGTGGCTTCGTAGTGCGCGAGTTGGGCTTTGTCGGCGAACATCTGGGCACCGGTGGATAACCCGTACCGCCGGTCGATCACCCGGCGGACGTTGCTCAGGGTCGAGTTCTGCGGTGCCGCCCCGGCGTGGAAGGACCAGGTGTCGTTGATCGGCCACATTTTGTCCGGCGGGATGAACCGTCGCAGGCTGGCATAGGGCGGGATGTGTTCGTTGTCGCCCTGTTCGGCCGAGGATCCGCGGGCCGCGCTGTAGCGACCACTGAACCAGTACGACGGTGGCCGCCAGGTGTAGGGGCCGGACATCTGAATGCCGTCCCACAGTGGCTTGCCGTCCGGGTCGCGGGCGAACGCCGACACCGTGTCGACGGTCGCGTTCTGCCAATGCAGATCGTCGATGATCGCTCGGTACGACGTGCGGAGATCCTCGGGAGGCCGGCCGTCGCTGCCGTTGGCCCAGACGAACACCGATGGATGCGAACGTAGTATTTCGATCTGCGAGCGCAGGCTGTCACTGGCGACGCGCCGATCCTCGTCGTCCCACTGCTGCCATTTCTCCCACTGGTTGCAGCACATCCACCCGTACATCAGCGGGATGCCCATCTCATCGGCCTGTTCGATGAAACGGGCCGAGGAGATCTTGGACTCCAACCGAAGCATGTTCACGCCCAAATCCTTGGCGTAGCGCAGGATCGCCTCGTCGCGGTCGGGGTCGTATTTGTAGAGCAGATCAGGCGTGTAGGTGGCGCCACGCACCAGGAAATCGCGGCCGTTGATCTTCAGATAGAAGTTCCCGCCGTCACCGCCACCGGCGGCGCCGTCGTCAGAGTCGCGGGCCTGGGTGACCGACCGGATTCCGAACTTCATCGACGAGGTGGTGGTGACCTTACGATTTTGGATGAAGTCCAGCCTGAGGTCATAGAGGTCTGGGTTGCCCATGGTGTAGGGCCACCACAAATCTGGATGATTCACCGCCAGTGCTGCGAAATCATCTGGCGTGAAACCGATTTCGCGTTGTTCGCCGGCCGCGATGCTCACCGGCTGGGCCACTCGGATCGGATCCTTACCCGCCCGGGTGATGGTCGCCTGCAGTACACCCCGGACCGGTTCGCCGCTGTAGTTGCGCACTGTCGAATAGATCGTCAGCCGCGCACTGTCGATATCGGGAAGTGGCAGTTCACTGTTCACTGTGGCCGGCCCGATGCCCACCGACCCGAATGCTCGCAGGCGCACCGGTTTGAAAATTCCGGCATTGCGGTCCGGCACAAAGGAATTCCCATTGGCGGGGTTCTTGCCCGGGCCCTGATAACCGAGGTAGCGCCAGTTGATCCAGTCATACCAGCTGTCGGCTAATTCAACTCCGTTGACATCCTGGATGGCGCGCTCCGGAATCACCCTGACCGCCAACGTGTTCGGCTTGCCGGCGAGCAGCCACGGCGTGACGTCGAGTTCATGGTCGTTGTACATGCCGACGATCTGCGTGCTGTCAGCGATCCGATGTCCGTTGAGCCAGATGTCGGCCCGGTAGTTGATGCCCGGAAAATCAAGCCGGTAGGTGCGGTAGTCGGCGGGCGCGGTAAACGTGGTGCGGTACCACCAGTCTTGCTTGTAGAGATCCTGGGGGACTTCGGTGAGCAAGTTCTTGCCGAAGTACAGGTTCGGGTACACCCCGGCCTCCTGCAGGATCTGCAGCACCGTGCCCGGCATGCGGCGCACCGGAACCCAGTCGGCGGCGTCATATCCCGGTGTCGAGATCGCCGACCCGTCCGACGTAAGACCGGTTGCGGAAACCATCCGCCAGCCCTCGGCCAGTTCGACGTCCTGGGCGTCGGGCGACTGCGGCGCGGTGGAAATCCGGTAGTCACCGGCACAGACCAGAAGGATCACCGCGGCGAAGATCCTCAGGAAGGTCTTCGCCACGGTGCGCGGGTCTCCTCGTGGTGGATGCGGGCCGAGTTCGGGCTTAGGCTAATCCAATGACCGACCAGGACCGCGCCGTCACCCGCCGCGCTATCACTGATGCCCTGATGACCGCGCTCGAACGACGCCACGAGGTGCTCGACGTCATCGTCGGATCCGGTGACCGCGCGGAGGCCGTCGATGCCATCACCGAGTTGTTGGGCACCTCCCGGTTGGGCAGTGAAGCGGTGATGAACATGTCCTTCGATCAACTGACGAAGGATTCGCGGCTGCGGATCGCGGCCGAACTCGACGATCTCAACGGTCGGCTCAGCTTTTCGGTCACCGAGCGGCCGGCCAGTGCCGACGAGAGCCTGCGGTTGCGTCCGTTCTCCCCGGACGGCGACCGCGACATCTTCGCCACCCGCACCGAGGAGATCGGCTCCGCCGGCGACGGGTCCGACTCACCCGCCGGGTCACTGGACGACGAGATCGGCTTGGCGAGCAGGAGGGTGTGGGCCGAGGAGGCGGCGTGGTTTGTAGCCGTCGACGGCGACGAGAAGGTCGGCATGGTGTTCGGCGAACTCATCGGCGGCGAGGTGAACGTGCGGATCTGGATCCATCCCGGCCACCGCAAGAAGGGTTACGGCACGGCCGCCCTGCGCCGCTCGCGGTCTGAGCTGGCCGCGCAATTTCCGGCGACTCCACTCGTCGTGCGCGATCCCGGCGCCGGTCGCTGAGTGAGCGCGCGCGCCGCAATCCTGGTCACCGGCACCGAAGTCCTGACCGGGCGGGTCACCGACCGCAACGGACCCTGGGTCGCCGATAGGCTCCTTGAGCTTGGCGTCGAGTTGGCCCACATCACGATCTGCGCCGATCGTGCAGCCGATATCGAGGCACAGTTGCGTTTCCTGCGCGCCGAGGCAGTGGATCTGATCGTCACGACCGGCGGACTGGGGCCCACGGCCGACGATATGACCGTGGAGATCGTCGCTCGGTTCTGCGGGCGCGAGTTGGTACTCGACGAGGCCATGGAAACCACGATCGCCGCGATCGTCAACAAGTGGATGGCCCGTTTCCCTGACACCGACTTCGACGCGGTCCGCGCGGCGAATCGCAAGCAGGCCATGGTGCCCGACGGCGCCACCGTCCTGCACCCGGTCGGCACCGCACCGGGCGCGGTGGTGCCCGGCAGTCCGACCATCGTGGTACTACCGGGTCCGCCTAAGGAATTGCAGGCGATGTGGCTGGCCGCCATTGCGACCGAGGCCGTGCAGAACGCCATTGCCGGGCGCACCGAGTACCGGCAGGAGACCGTGCGGATGTTCGGCCTCGCCGAGTCCGGCCTGGCCGACACCCTGCGCGTGGCTGAAAACGAGGTTGCCGGTTTTGCCGAATTGGAGATCACCACCTGTCTGCGCCGCGGCGAGGTCGAGATGGTGACCCGGTATGAACCCGCCCACGCCACGGCCTATCGCGATCTGATGGACCTGGTACGAGACCGCCATGGCTTGACGATCTTCTCCGAGGACGGATCGTCGGTCGACGATCAGGTGGCCCGATTATTGACCGGCCGACACCTTGCGACCGCGGAGTCCTGCACCGCGGGATTGGTGGCGGCCCGACTGACCGACCGGCCGGGGTCCTCGAACTACGTCAGCGGCGGCGTGGTGGCCTATGCCAATGAAGCCAAGATCGCACTCCTTGGAGTGGATGCCGCACTCATCGCCGAACACGGTGCGGTCTCGGCAGAGGTGGCCGAGTCGATGGCGGCCGGGGCACTACAGCGCTTCGGCGCCGATACCGCGGTTGCCATCACCGGGGTGGCCGGACCCGGTGGCGGGACAGCCGACAAACCGGTCGGCACGGTGTGGTTCTGCGTGATGCTCACCGACGGGCCGACGGTTACCCGATGTATTCAGATCCCGGGGGAGCGGTTCGACGTCCGGGACCGCTCCACGACGGTGGCGATGCATATGCTGCGCCGGGCCCTGTTGGAGAAGGGCACTGCTGGAGAAGCCACCGGTTTAGGGTGACGCCGGTTTAGAGTGACGCCGTGTCCCGCATCGGCAACCTCTTCGGGCCGGATTTCACGTTCCTCGGCGTGCCGGCTGCCGACCTCGACGATCCGGCCAGTTTCGCCGACGCCGACGTCGTTATTCTCGGCGCGCCGTTCGACGGCGGCACCTCGTATCGCTCCGGCGCCCGGTTCGGCCCGCAGGCTATCCGGGCCACTGACAACAACCCACATGACGGGTCCCGGCCGTCGCTGGCGCTGCGGACCGATGCGCTGCGAGATCTCACCGTCGTCGATGCCGGCGATGTGGAGGTCTACAGCGGCGATATCGAACGCTCCCTCGGACAGATCCGCGAGGCGGTGGCGACCATCACCGCGGCCGGGCCCATCCCGATCGTGCTCGGCGGCGATCACTCGATCACCTACTCCGACACCTCCGGTATCGCCGACGTGCTCGGTCAGGGTCGGGTGTCGCTGATCCACTTCGACGCACACGCCGACACCGGCGACATCGAGTTCGGTTCCCTTTGGGGCCACGGCCAGCCGATGCGCCGGCTGATCGAATCCGGTGCGGTCCGCGGCGACCGGTTCCTGCAGATCGGGCTGCGCGGCTACTGGCCCGGGCCGGAGACCCTGGACTGGATGGCGCACGAGGGAATGCGTTCCTACGAGATGACCGAGATCGTGCACCGAGGACTGGCGACCTGTCTCACCGAGGCATTCGCCATCGCCACCGACGACTGTGACGGCGTGTTCCTGTCGGTGGACATCGACGTCTGCGATCCCGGCCACGCCCCAGGGACGGGCACACCCGAACCGGGCGGGCTATCGGCACGCGAACTGCTCGACGCCGTCCGCCGGATCTGCCTGGAACTACCGGTCGTCGGAATGGACGTGGTCGAGGTGGCACCCCCGTACGATCATGCCGATATCACCGCGCTACTCGCCAATCGCGTTGTGCTGGAGGCACTTTCAGCGATTGCCCGGAGGCGCTACGACGAGGTGAACGGCACCCGCTGGGATCCGGCGCGGCCGCTCCTGGATGGCCGGGTGGCTCCGATTCCCGACGGCCCTATGCGCGGACACCAGCACTGACTCGGCTCATTCGGTACCCGTGAGGTCGACGTCGATGACGTAGCGGGCCTGATTGCCACCCGCCAGTCGGGCATCGCGCATTGCCGCCTCGGCCAATGCGACCGCTTCGTCGAGGACGGCACTCGGCGGCCGGCCCGCCAGTGGGCCCAACAGCGTGCTGACCACACCGATGCTGGCTGTCATCCCGCCCGGGGTCGCCGCCACGGCCCCAAGTGCACGTTCGACCAGGGGCGTGGGGTCAGGTGTGGTGAAGGTGTCGGCGATCAGGAACTCCGAGTCGTCGACGTGGCCCAGCACGGCATCGTGGCGAATGATGTCGCGCAGTGCCTGCCCGGTGACCACCCGCACGCGGTTCGCGCCACGGTCGCCCTGCAGACTGAGGATTGCTGCATAGCCGTCGATACCGATCACCGCGACCACCAGATAACGGTCATCACCCCGGTTACGCGCGCCCATCAGGTTGGCGGCGACTTCGTAGAACGACTCGCGGGTCAGCAGACCGGTCAGAGGCTCGACATCGATGGGAGTGTCTTCGGATCCGCCGACCTGGGCGACGGTGCGGCAGGCGAACACCAGAACGATGTTCAGAAACACCAGGGGCGTGGTGACCGCGAACGCCGTCGGCACGTCAGTGGCTGCCACCCGGACCGCCAGCCACAGGTAGGTCATCGCGGCCACGAACACCGTGAACGCTAACAATCGCGAACTGTGGAACAGGGCGGCGTAGCCGAGGATGAAGGGAAACGCGACACCGATGAGCAATCCGGCGAGTGGGTCCGCCGCCACCACGCAGCCCACCGCAAGAGCCATCGCGCCGCCGGCCATGAGGGCGGTCGACTCGAGCCTGGTGGGCCAGCGGTACCGCAGCCAGGGCAGCGCGAAGACAACGCACGCCAGGGCTGCCCCAACCAGAATTCCCCTGCCACCGGGCAGATAGGTGGACTTCGGGTTGAACATCGCCAGCACGGCTGGAAGCGCCAGGCTCACGGTGAAGCAGCCGATCACCAGCATGGTGGGTCGTTGCAGACCGCGGGCGGTCAGCCTGGACGTGAACGCGTAGTACTGGTCGGGGCCGACCCGCGGGGAGAATTTCATCCGCCGGCCGCCCGTCGGTGGACCGACACCGCGTAATCACCGTCCCTGAAGGGGTGACGGTCCCAGGTGGACCACCGCGCGACTGGTGCCAGTCCGGCGGATGACGCGATCGCGTCATAGCGTGCGCAGGACAGTTGATCAGGCCACAGGCTGAACCCGGCGACCAGCAAGCCGTCGGGTGCCAGTCGACCCACCAGGTTCGCCAACACCCGGTTCTCGGTGCCCGGATTGAGGAAGATCATCACGTTACCGGCCAGCAGGACGAGGTCGAACAATTCATCCGGCAACCCGCGCGGATCGCTGAGATCGGCTTCGTGCCAATCGATGTCCGGCGCCTTGGCGCGTGCGACGGCCAGCATCTCAACATCGGCGTCGACCCCGGTGACCCGCACCCCGCGCCGGGCCAGTTCGATCCCCACCCGACCGGTGCCACACCCCGCGTCGAGCACGCTGGATCCGCCCGACTCCTTCAGCAGTGCCGCGACCAGATCAGCCTCGCCGTGGATATTGTGCCCAGCTGCTTCCAAAGAAAGCCAGCGGGCGTCGTAGTCGTCACCCCGGGGGGTTGCAGCCCGCTGCCAGCGGGTGGTCATGCCGGAACCACAACGGTCAGGTCGCTGCCATCGCGCTCCACCCGCATCCCCGCGCGACGGGCCAGCGCAGCCACCGAGGTCGCATCATCGGGCTCGGATCTGTCCGCCGCCAGAACGCGCGCCAGCCTGCCTTTGTGCGCCTTGTTGAAGTGACTAACCATCATGCGTCGGCCGTCGGAATGCTCGGCGATGACGTCAACCCCGACGGCTCCGGGGATCCGACCGAGTCCGGCATAGGCGCCAGAGCGCAGATCGACGACGAGTTCGCGGCTCGCCAGATCGGCGAGCACCGGTTCCAGCACCGGCCGCCATCGCACGGGCAGGCCGGGTTTACCGGGCAGTTTGGCACCTGCGGACAGCCGATAGGCGGGGATGCGGTCATCGGCGCGCAGCAGGCCGAAGAGAGCCGAGCCGACAGCCAGCCGGGCGCGGCCCCGCGCTGCCTCGGCGGCGCGCAACGACGCGAAGTCCAGCGCGTCGTAGAGGACTCCGGTGTAGCGGTGGATGGCCGGCAACGTGGGGGAGTTTCGCAGCGTCGCATTTCGCTCGATCTCGGCGGTCTGGGATTCCGAGATCCCGAGCGCCTGTCTGCTCGCTGCAGGGTCGGCGGCGAGTTCGACGAGTTCAGCCACCAGTGCCTCGCGCAGCGGCCGCAACTGCGGGCAGCCGAGGCTGCGCAGGTTCAGCGGTGGACCGTCGCCGCCGACGCGTTTGGTCTCCGACGGGGGAAGCAGCACGATCACGAGGCAGACGTTAGTCCGTGATCAGTACGGCGGCAGTTGGCCGGTGCCGTCAATAGGACGGCAGTTGGCCGGTGCCGTCAATAGGACGGCAGTTGTCCGTTGCCGGACTGGCCGGCCAGGCCGTTGAGGATATCGAGTTCGTGCCGCAGCTTCAGCTGTGACAGCCAGGGCGGGGTCTCGCCAGGGAGCACGGCGTCCTGCGTCAGCTGCCACGGTTGGCAGCCGCGGGTTTTGAAGGCGACGTCGGTCGCCTCGATCAGCACCACCTGGGGCTGCGAGGACAGCGCATTGTTGAGCGTGGTGTTGTCGGCGCCGATCCGCCGCCAGTAGCACTTGGTGCCCTCGGCCGGTCCGGCGGACGCATAGATGCCGGGCTGGATCTCGGTTCCAACAGCGAAGGTGCCATCGCGGTCGATCGCGGTCAACGGACCAACCTGGGGTGAGTGCGGAGTCGCGGTCTCGGTCACCGGCGCGGTCGAGGGTGCTGTCGGGGTCGGCGGGGCCGGATCGGCAGAAGCGACTCCGCCACCAAACTGGCAGGCGGTAATCACCACCGCCGCACCGTAGGCAATTACCCGATCCACGGAGTCAGGATACGCCGTCCGCCTCGCCGACGAACCGGTCGCGGTAGCCGTCCAACCGCCGCGCGACATCGTCCGCGTCCAGCCCGACAGCGGCGTAGTCGTAGATCACCTCGCCGTGGCGACCGCGCGGATGCTCGGCCGTGAACGCGGCCATTGACTCCTGAACGTCTGCTCCGAACTGCTGGTCGGCGAGGTCGTAGATTGCGCGCAGCGTCGCCTTCTCGTCGGCCATGAAGTCGGTGAACCGTATGTCGATCGACTGATCGGCGGGCAGTACGTCACGGTCGCGCAGGCATCCGTTCAACAGATCCTCGGACCGGCGCAGCCAGTACTGTCCGATCGCGACCGGGTCGGGGTGATCACACGCCATTCGCGATCCGTACGCGACCATGGTGACCATCGACCGGGTCACCTCCACCGGATCGCGATGTGTGACAACGAAAGTCGCGTCTGGGAACGCGGCATACAGCGTCGGGAACTGTTCGAGATGCTGCGGCGACTTCAACACCCATCGGGTACCGCCGCGTAACCACTGCAGGGCCGCAAGGCTGCGTTTGACGAAGTTGTACGAGGGCAGTTGGTCGTGGGACTTGTAGTGCGCGGCAAAGGTCGGGACGTGGTAGGTGGTTTCGAATAACATGCCGGAGATGTCGTTGGCCAGCAACTGGATCTCCTCATGCGCATGATCGACGGTCATCTCGTGCATCCGCTTGAACTCCGGCATGATCGCGTCCAGCAGGCCTAGGCCGGCCGAGCAGCGATCCCGTCGGGCCTGTTCGTCCTCGCCGGGCGCGCCGATCGGTTCGAGGCTTTCCCAGTAGGGCAGCGATCGAATATTGGGGTCAGCGGCAATGAGGTTGTGCAGGTGCGTGGTGCCGCTTCGGGGCAACCCGCAGATGATGATGGGCCGGGTGATCGGTATGGATTCGATCTCGGGATGTTCGGCGATCAGGGCTTCCAGGCGTAATCGGTTCACCAGATTGCCCACGAGTTGCTCGAACACGATGGCGACCCCGGTGTCCGACAGGCCTGCCTCGGTGCGCAGCGCTGTGCACAGGATCTCCAGGCGCTCCCGGAACGCGGGGTCACCCCAGTGATCGAGTCCGGTTCGTTCGGCAGCGGTCGACATCAGCGCCGCCGGGGACAGGTTCAGCGTGGCACCGTAGGCCCCGAGACCTTCGCGCATCGAAACGGCCGATTCCGGATAGACAGGGCTGGCCAGATCGTCGAGTCGGATCGGTTCCGGGCGAACGGTTTTCACTTCCCGGCCTCGGAGGCGTTGACCACCCGGCACACCGGGCGTTGCGGGGTCTGCGCGGGCAGGAACCAGCGCAACCAGATCAGGCCCTTCGATCGTCCTGCGGTGGATACCCAGTTGGGGTGGCCGGGGTCGGTATCGCTGACCACGATCCGCCATGATCCGTCCGGTTCGTAGGAGACGTGAGCGCCGTTGATGGTGACGCGTTCGTAGGTGTAGTCGTAGGTGTGCAGGAATGGGTTCCACAGGCACAGGTTCCAGAACGCGCAATCCGGTGAGGTGCCGTCGATGATCAACGCCTGGCCGGACTCGAGTTCGTAGGCGCCCATCGCGTAGGCCGCGTCGGCGGCCGACCATCCGTAGGCGTGCTGGGGCACCGGGTAGGGTTCGGCGATCTCGTTGGGCGGCGAGACCCGGGTCGGGATGAAGGAGCACTGTTCGTTGATCCAGGTGCGGGCAGCGCGCAGCCTGCGGGTGAGGTCCGCCCGGCTGTCCTGGCGTCGGCCCGGAGGGTCGATCGCCTCGATGCGCCAGTGCGCCCGCCGGTCGGTCTCGGGGTTGTCCAGGTAGTCGCGGGTCAGTGCCACGACGGCGTCGGCGTCGAGGGTGAGGCCTCCCTTCGTACCCAGTGACCCGGGGGAGAGCATGAACTCGAAGTTGCCGTCGGCGTCGAACTGCAGCGAGCGGTCGTTGAGGGTTCCGACGATGCGGTTGCTGTAGTGGCCGTCGTCCGGTCCGCCGTAGACGGTGATCGATAGATACACCGAGTCGCCGCGGTTCCCGGTCACCAGATAGCTGCGGTTAGGAGCGATCGGTGCGAGTTGATAGAACGCGTCGGAGTTGTCCCCGCCCCACTTCTGATACGGCCCGATGACATCGACGAATCGGGGGTTGTCCCTATCGCCCCAGACGTAGGCGTCGACGGCAACCCGCAGCAGGCTGAACGTCAGCCGATAGCCGTCCAGGATGTCGGGTTCGTCCAGTGGGGGATCGGCGGTCAGGAACTTTCCCTCGATGGCACCCAACTCGTCGAGTAATTCGTGGAATGCCTGCGAAAGTTCGTCGCCCGCCATCGCCCTGCGCTCCTTCGGCTACCCCCGGTGTCAACGGTATGCCCCGGTCGCCCGCAGTCTTACGCTTTTCTGACCTGGACCCGAATCCGTCGCACCGGACACCCGGAGGCCCATAATCTCTAATCATGCCGTTTGCTCGGCGGCGACGCGAGCAAAGAAACGTGGGAGGAACTGTAATGAACACACCGATCCGGAGCCTGGTCAGGGCGCTGGCCCTGATGCTGGCAGTGGTGGGACTGACCTTCGGTATCGCTAAGCCGGCGACCGCGGCCGCCGCTGACCTGAACTTCACCGGCACCACGCTCAGTGGCGCACCCTTCAACGGCGCAAGCCTGCAGGGTAAGCCTGCCGTGCTGTGGTTCTGGACGCCCTGGTGCCCGTTCTGCAACGCCGAGGCGCCCAGCGTGAGCGCTGTCGCGGCCGCCAATCCGAAGGTGACCTTCGTCGGGGTTTCGACCCGCGCGGACGTCGGCGCGATGCAGAACTTCGTCTCGAAATACAACCTGAACTTCACCAACCTCAATGACGCCGACGGGTCGATCTGGGCACAGTTCAACGTGCCGTGGCAGCCCGCATACGTGTTCCTGCGGCCGGATGGGTCGTCGACCTTCGTGAACAATCCCACCTCGGCGATGTCCCAGCAGGAGCTGACCCAACGCGTGCAAGCCCTGACGTCCTGATCCTGAACTGACTTTGAACCAGAACCTTGTCGGTCTGGCCTTCGTCGCCGGCATGGTCGCGGCGTTCAATCCGTGCGGCTTCGCGATGTTGCCTGCGTATCTGACGCTGGTGATCGACCCGCAGGGCAGTAGTCAGGTCACCGCGGTGGGACGTGCACTGGCCGCGACCGCGGCCATGGCACTGGGTTTTTTGGCGGTGTTCGGATCATTCGGTCTGCTGACGGTGTCGGTGGCTTCGACGGTGCAGCAGTACCTGCCGTACGTGACGCTGGCGATCGGGGTCAGCCTCGTCGGCCTCGGATTGTGGCTGTTGTCCGGCCGGGAACTGCGCGCGCCGAATCTGGCGGGCGGGCGCTGGGTGCCGTCGTCGCGGTTGGGGTCGATGTTCGGGTACGGCGTCGGCTACGCGATCGCGTCGCTGTCATGCACGATCGGTCCGTTCCTGGCGGTCACCGGCAGCAGCCTGAGCAAGGGATCGCCGGCTCAGGGCGTGCTCGTCTATCTGGCGTACGCGGCCGGGATCGCACTCGTAGTAGGGGTGCTCGCGGTGGCGGTGGCGCTGGCGAGTTCCTCGCTGGTCGACCGGATGCGAACCGTGCTGCCTCACGTCAACCGGATCAGCGGGCTGATCCTGATTGTCGTCGGGCTGTATGTCGGCTATTACGGCTTCTACGAAATCCGGCTGTTCTCTGCCAACGGCAGCGCCGAGGATCCCGTCATCAACGCGGCCGGCCGGATCCAGCGGACCCTCGCGGGCTGGGTCTATCAGCACGGAGCCTGGCCGTGGTTGCTGGTACTGGCCGTGCTGGCGGCGGCCACGGCGGCGATCTGGACACGGCGACGCCGTCGCCGGGCACCCCGGTAGCAGCTTGGCGACCTATACTTCGCTGGAGTTGCCACGCTGGTGAGAGGACCGAAGATGACGCCATCCACCCGTACCTGGTTCGCCACCGGGGCGGTGATCCTCGGCCTGACCGCCGTGCCCGCGGCGATCGTCACCATTGCGCCCGGCAGTCAGGCAAATGCCGACGTCTGCGCCAGTGCGGGCAGGCGGGTCTCGGTCAGCGGCTGCGCCAACCTGTCCGACGTAATGGCCCCGTATGTGGTGCAACCCAATGCCTATGCTCCGCTGCCGGAGGATCCTGCGCCGAACGTGAACGCCTGCGTCGGCTACAACGGCAGATGGGTCAGCGCCAACACCTGCGGTTAGTTGTCCCAGACGGAAATACCCCCGCCGGGCGGCGGGGGTATTTCCGTAAGCGGTCTTGTGCGTCCGCTACTTCTTCGCGTCGTACCGGTCGAGGTCCATCACCTTGGCCCACGCTGCAGCGAAGTCGCGGGCGAACTTCTCCTTCGCATCGTCCTCGGCATAGACCTCCGCCAGCGCACGTAACTGCGAGTTCGACCCAAAGATCAGATCGACGCGGGAGCCGGTCCACTTCTCTTTGCCACTGACCCGATCCTTGCCCACATAGGTGCCGTCGTCTTTCGGAGACGGTGACCACTCGGTGTCCATATCGAGAATGTTGGTGAAGAAATCGTTGGTCAGCCGACCCGGCTTGTCGGTGAGCACGCCGAGTTTCGAGTCCTTGAAATTGGCACCGAGAACCCGAAGGCCACCCACCAGCACCGTCATCTCCGGCACGGTCAGCGTCAGCAGATTGGCCCGGTCGATCAGCATGTACTCCGCCGGCAGCGGATTGCCCTTGCCGGCGAAGTTGCGGAAACCGTCCGACTTCGGCTCCAGGTGTGCGAAGGACTCGACATCAGTCATCTCCTGGGTGGCGTCACCGCGACCCGGGGTGAATGGAACCTTGATGTCGAACCCAGCGTCTTTGGCCGCCTTCTCGACAGCCGCCACACCGCCGAGCACCACGAGATCAGCGAACGACACCTTGGCATCGGATGCCTTCTGGATCTCCTCCAGCTTGCGCACCACCTGCGCCAGGTCGTCGGGCTCGTTGGATTCCCAGCCGGCCTGCGGTTGCAGGCGGATACGGCCACCGTTGGCCCCACCCCGCTTATCACTGTCGCGGTACGAGGCCGCGGCCTTCCATGCAGTCGAAACCAGCTGCGGCACAGTCAGACCCGACGCCAGGATCTGCTCCTTGAGCGCGGTGACATCCTTTGCGTTGAGCTTGCTCTGGCCCGCAGGAACGTTGTCCTGCCAGAGCAGGGCCTCCTTGGGTACCAGCGGCCCCACGTAGCGGGCGACCGGCCCCATGTCGCGGTGGATCAACTTGAACCACGCACGGGCAAACGCATCGGCGAGCTCCTCGGGATGGTCCAGCCAGCGACGCGTAATGGGCTCGTATATCGGATCCACCCGCATCGAGATATCCGTGGTGAGCATCGATGGGTTGGTCCTGCCCGATCCGAATGCCTCGGGCACGGCGTCAGCACCCGCGCCGTCCTTGGGCTTCCACTGATGGGCTCCGGTGGGGCTGGCGGTGAGTTCCCATTCGTATCCGTACAGGGTTTCCAGGTAGCTGTTATCCCACTGGGTCGGGGTGGGGGTCCAGATAACTTCCAGTCCGCTGGTGACGGCGTCCTTACCGACACCGGTGCCGAAGGCGCTCTTCCAGCCCAAGCCCTGCAACTCAATCGGGGCGGCCTCCGGCTCGGGGCCGACGCTTCCGTCGCCGCCCGCGCCGTGGGTCTTGCCGAAGGTATGACCGCCAACGATCAGCGCCGCGGTCTCCACGTCGTTCATCGCCATCCGGCCGAACGTCTCCCGGATATCCATCGCGGCGGCCAACGGATCCGGAACACCCTCGGGGCCTTCAGGATTGACGTAGATCAAACCCATAGTGGTCGCGCCAAGCGGGTTCTCCAAGACGCGATCGCCGGTATAGCGGGCATCGGTGCCCAACCAGGTGTCCTCGGAGCCCCAGTAGATGTCCTCGTCCGGCTGCCAGCGGTCTTCGCGGCCGAATGCGAAGCCGAACGTCTCAAAGCCCATCGCATCCATGGCGTGGTTACCGGCGAAGATCATCAGATCCGCCCACGACAGGCTCTTGCCGTACTTCTTCTTGACCGGCCAGAGCAACCGGCGCGCCTTGTCCAGGCTGGTGTTATCCGGCCAGCTGTTGATCGGAGCGAAGCGCTGCATACCCGAGCCGGCGCCACCGCGGCCATCCTGCACCCGGTAGGTACCTGCCGAGTGCCACGCCATCCGCACGAAGAACGGGCCGTAGTTGCCGTAGTCGGCGGGCCACCAATCCTTCGAATCGGTCATGACCGCCTCGACATCGGCCTTGAGCTCATCGACGTCGATGGTCGCTACCGCGGCGGCGTAATCGAAATCGGAATCCATCGGATTGTTCTCGGCGGGGTACTTCACGAGCAACTTCAGGTTGATCTGGTCGGGCCACCAGTCGCGGTTGCTGCCGCCCTCGGCGGGAGGCCTGATCCGCACCGGGCAACCGCCCGCGTTTTCCTCAGCCATTGAATTTCCTTTCGGGAATAAGTGGTCAAGCCGCGATCACGGTTGTGATCGCCAAGTTTTTCAGTTCAGGTCGAGCAGTCGGGGCACAGACCCCAGTAGGTGACCTCGGCTTCGTCGAGAACGAAGCCGTGGTCGGCCGCCGCAGTCAGGCACGGCGCATCGCCGACTGCGCAGTCGACATCGGCGATGGTCCCGCAGGATCGGCAGACGACATGATGGTGGTTGTCGCTGACCCTCGACTCGTATCGGGCGACCGAACCTGAGGGCTGGATCCGCCGCACCAGGCCTGCATCGGTCAGTGCGGCGAGAACGTCGTAGACCGCCTGCCGTGACACATCGGGCAGACCCGTCCGCACCGCACCGAAGACCGTGTCGGTATCGGCGTGGGGATGGCCATGCACCGCATCAAGTACCGCGACCCTCGGCCGCGTCACCCGCAGGTCGGAGTTTCGCAACTGCTCCGCGAATTCCGATGTGGACGGCACAACCCGATCCTGTCCGGTTTTCTGGAATCAGTCAAGTGTTCGTCAGGCGAATTCTGAGTGACGGGAGCGGGTGTCGGTAGGGTGAGACACCGTGCCCCTGACCCCCATGCCGCTCAATACGGTCGCGCTCGAAATGGTGGCGCCCAACACCGATCGCAGCCTGCCCGAGCAACTCGAGGAGGCTCGGAAGGTGGCGCGGATATCGGCCGAAGCCGGC
>Ga0114962_10001767_pt1 | contig 18458 bp, 26 predicted proteins | sample C_130820_MF_Meta_FD_87017 | JGI IMG/M metagenome (GOLD analysis project Ga0114962, IMG submission 87017) | Freshwater microbial communities from Lake Croche, Canada to study carbon cycling - C_130820_MF_MetaG | ecosystem: Environmental > Aquatic > Freshwater > Lake | place: Lake Croche, Canada...
AGTTATGAAAAATTCGCCTAAGTCATTGATTATAAACAAGATTGATTTGGTTGACCAATAATGCCCGAACTGCTATAATGGTAACATGAAGACGCTAGATTTTTACGTGAAATGGGCTGCAACCGCAGTTATCGTACTTGCTACGCTGTCGAATGCTTTTGATATTATACCACTTAACAAGATCTTATTCCTATTAGGATGTGTGCTGTGGGCTTGGGTTGGTGTTCTTTGGCGTCAACCCAGCTTGTGGATTCTTAATGTGTTTTGTGGCCTGTTGTACATAATTGGTCTTATATATAAATAGGTAATGAGCATGGATGATAAATCAATTAGGCGTGTGGTTATTAATGCTTGTCATGGTGGTTTTGGACTTAGTGATGCGGCCACTGCACGATATAAACTGTTGGCGGGCATCACCGACCCGGATTGGTATTACAATGATATTGAGCGAGACGATCCTATGTTGGTACAAGTAGTAGTAGAACTGGGAGAACTTGCTAATGATCGCTGTTCAGAGTTGCAGATAGTAGAAATTCCTGCGGATGTGCAGTGGGGGATTGCAGAGTACGACGGATATGAGCACATAGCTGAAAAACATAGAACCTGGAGGTAATATGATTAATTTAGTAGAATATTCACACCGTGTGCATGATCAATTTTTTGTATATTTTGATTCATGGGTCGCTCGTATGGATGCAATAATTGATGAATTATTTGATTTTTAACCTAGGAAACAAAAATGAAAACCAACGCAACATTTAAGCTTAAGAAAAGTATCAAAACAGTGATGGCAACAAGCAAGTTTAAGAATCAAGAACAAGAAACCGCATATCGTCAGATCATGATTGCAGCACAAGTAGAGAGCGATCGTGTTGTCAAAAAGCTTGAACGTATCAAGCCTGACTAAAGTATAGCAGTATCAAAAAGGACCGTCATGGTCCTTTTTTTATGGCTAAATATCCTTAAAGGGACTTAGCTATGAGCTGGTTTAGACATCGCCCACCAAAGAATCCACCTATACCTGTTACGCCACCACCAAAGAAGCAGTAGCCATAACAGTTATATTAAAAATTTATTTTAAATTCATCCTCTTCGGGATTATTACGCATATCTAAACTGTTGGGTAAAGATATATTCTTATGTAATTCTATATTGGATGATGATGTGAATGTTAATTCTACTATATCTGGTATACACTCTTTATCTGACTTATAATAAAAATAATTATTAATGTGAATATGTGCTAATTTTTGGTCTATCTTACTAATAAAATTGGTCAGATTATTATAATTCTCTGGTTTAGTTATTGCATGAAATTCTATTACCATCCCAGTAAATAACTTAGAATGAATTAATATGTCATGTAAAATCCTATATTCAGCTCCTTCTATATCACATTTCAGAAATATTCCATCTCCAACAATAACTGAATTAAAAGATGTTTCAAATGAATTGTTTCCAACATTTTTCTCTATATGAGTTTTTTTATCTTTAAAGAAATTTTGGTACTTAGCATGTAGACTTTCATTTTCTTTAATTTCATCAATTTTCAATGAACCATCATATGCGACTAAAGGACAATCATTCTTATTGGTAAATTGTTCTTCAAATGACCAATCTTCTCCTATACCAAAACTTAAAAGTGTTTTAGTTTTTAAGATATCCCGTTCATTTACAAGATATCCTCCATCATGATTCTTTCCAAGTCTTACTAAATTATTGCAATAATACGGCTGAAATATTTTTGGTAAGGTTACTGGAATCAAGATTATTTTCCATCATATGTAATTTTACTTCTTCTTACATATATAGTTAAATTATTTTGCTGCAAGTAGTTTCCAAAGTGCAGCATCCCTGGCGTCTTCTCTTGCGCTGAGAGCGATTTCTTCTGCACTTGGTGTCCAAGAAGCATTGCATGCAGTGGTGAATAAAGCAAGGGCGAATATAAGTGTTTTCATTTTATTTCCTTAAGTAATTTTTATCTTTTATTAAACAACAGTCCAGATGCCACGGTCATTATGGTCTGTTCATTTGCTATTTCTTTTTTATCAGGAATTTCTTTCCAACCTACTGAAATTTGTCCCACAAACAATCCTTGCTCTGGTGGAACAGCAATGCGGCACATCCATTTAACACCTTTCGCCACATAGATAAACCCCATATAACTTTGAGGACTTTCATATGTTTGGCATGGAACTTTTCCAGATATCATAGATATAACATCATTATTATTATCATAATTCTTGGTCAACAATCCAACATCAGTACCATACATGGTTTTTTCTTGTCCACCGTCACGTGTAACAAAGTACACCAATTTTCTAGTATTCAATATTGTATTGACTTCAAATATAGCTATTAATTCTGCTTGACTATTTTTAAGTATAAAACCGGCTGCTTTTTCATACTCACCATTCATTTTTGGCAATGCTTGTTGAGCACGATAAGTTGCCATGAAGGCATCTTTTTCTGAATAGACTATCCAGCCACCAAACCCCAATATACCCAGGATGATGACTGTGAATAATCTAAACTTGCTTTCGCCAATGTAGGTTAATACACTGAGTACTATGTCTTTAAGCTTGTCCATTCTCTATTTCCTTGTCACATACAAAGGCAGTTACGCCCATATTGGCTGTGACATGACTCACTGTGCGAATCATATCCATTAACGGATCAACTGCGATTAGCAATACTAATACAGCTTCACTTGGTAATTTTAACAAGTCACAAACAACAGCAACAGTGGCAACAGTGAGAATACCTGTTGTGCCGGCACTCGCAAGCCCTGCTAAGATACTACCAAACAGCACTATTGCTAATCCAGTAACTCCCATGGGAGCACCGTAGATGTTAGCGATGAATACTGTGGCGATGGCATAGTAAAAAATACTGCCAATTCGATTAACAGTGAAACTCAATGGGATAGCTAACTCTACAGATGATGTTTGAAACTTTAACCTGTGCATGGCTTCTTGTGCATAAGGAATACAGGCTAATGAACTACGTGAACTAACAGCCACAATCAATGTTTCCTGTATAGTGTGGATTACTTCCATAAGACTAAGTTTACTACGCAACCAGATCACTGCTATGCCACACACCATGACCAAGAATCCACCAAGTGCTTGTTGCATAATGAACTCGACCATGGTTAAGAAGATTCCAACGCCTACTTTACCAACTTGGCTACTGATCATGGCCAACAACGCGATTGCCAGGAAGTAATTTAAGAACTTGAAAATACTGATACTAGCTTGTTGGATGCTTTTGAGCACATCAACTAACATTTCCTGTCCAGTGCTTTTGATGTTACCCAATGCGATACCAAATATCAAACAGAAAATCACAATCTTAAGACTCTCACCATTGTTTAGAGTGTTAAAAATATTTTCAGGAATAAACTTTTGTGCTGCTGCCATGGGATCAACACCGGCTACAACTGGCATAGGCTCTTTAAGTGTGACGTTAAGATCACTGCCTGCATCTTTGCTGTTGACAATTGCACCAAGTTTTGTTTGTTTCTCCGGAGTCATTTCGCTGCCAGTTAATACAACGGTACTAACGCCTATAAATGAAGCCAGGAACATACTGGCAACAAACCCGATTACGATTCTTCGGATCAGGGTGGCACTGCCGTCCTTTTGTAGCAGGCTAATAACACCCACAAGAATAGTTGCCAACAAGAATGGCAGCACAACTACTTTAAGTAAGCTGATGTAGATGCCACCAACACTTTCAAAATGCACACTTGTGGCAGGAGCATATACTCCGGCTACTACACCAAGTATAATAGAACCTAATATAGTCCAGGGACTGGAGAGAAAATCTTTAAAATTAAATTTCATAGTGGTTCCTAATTATTTTTTATCGATGCTGCTTTTTCGACTTTGTAACGGTCGATTAATTTTTTAGTATCAATATTACTGTATTCACTTCTGATAACAAAATTCACTATACTGAGTAAGGTTGTGGAATTATAATTAACTGCCACTGCGATGTTATCTACAGAATCAGAAATGGTTATTGTCTTAGTTGTAATCGCCGCATCAGGTTTTTCATAACTAATTTTCTTGATCTCAAACTCATCTCTATAACCTGCTGCGATTGTGCCGGATGTAACACCTTTAACTATGTTATCCCAGCTATCATCGGGAATATATTGTGCTTTAGGAAAATTAGCACGAGCAAAGGTATCATAACTGCTATTACGAACAAAGGATATCTTACCATTAAACGTTCTAAGCACTTCATGTGGTTCTCGACCTCGACTATTTTGACTTAGCCATAACCGATTAATAATCATTGCTTGTCTAAGTTTAATATATGGATCACTAAAACGAACTGTCAGCAGTCTTGGACCGGTAATTGACAGTTTGCTTACTGCAATATCAGCTTTGCCATTTCTAACTTGTTCTACTACCTCAGCGAAACTTTGGGCATCTCTACGGAATTCTACAGGTACACCGAGAAATTCTCCAATTCGGCGACCAATATCAACGTCAAGCCCTTTAAGGTTTTCACCTTCTCCACTGAAGAATGGAATAACATCGTTATGGTTCATGGCAACAACCAGGACATTCCTTTTCTTAATTGCTGCAAGATCCGGGGGAAGCGGTACTGTGGAATTTGGCATTTGTGCCAACACAGCCGATGACGCAAGTAATAGTACGAGTGCGAGTATTTTCTTCATATTTTCTTTATATGGTTAGGTATTCCATGCTTCTATGTCATGGTATTTATGGGCAGAATATGGTTGAAATCTTCATTTTTGCCATCAATTATATTTAGCTATAATTTAGCGAATACAAAGTGCTGCTAAGTTATTGATTATAAATCGTATTAGTTTGGTTGACCATTAATACCCGAACTGCTATAATAGTTTCATAGTAAATAACAAGGAGATACAATATGGCAGGCAAAGCGAAATCGGTTTATCTTACAGTGGTTCCAAAAGGTACGCTGTCAAGTGTATTTTATAAGATGTTCTTTGATGTCAAAGCATATAACGACTATGTGAAATCAGAAGCTTTTATGGAGAAATATCCCACCGAACAATTTCAAATTCTTAAAGAAATCTATTAGATACATAGCAATTAGGCCTGCTAAGTCATTGATTTTAAACAATATTCAGTTGGTTGACCAATAATGTCCGAACTGCTATAATACTTACATACAATACTGCAACGGAGCAAATATGTACATATCAAACGTAGGTGAATTTGGAGTTGGCGAGATGGTTGGCTATTACAGTCACAGTGACAGTTATCGCAGTATGATGGGCGTGGGTTACGGCAAGATTACTAAGATTAACGGCCACGGTCATATTATCCTCGACAATGGCAAGACGTTTGATAAGCATGGTGACGAGCGTGGCCCAAAATATTACAAACTGCACCTTATGAATGCGGAGAAACTCCGGAACCGTGTTGCCGAAAATCTTGCCCAGGGAAAAAAAGCCACTATGGTGCGCGATCTGATCCGTAAGTTGGAAGGTAGTTTTTCCTACGCTGGAACCGTACATATCGACAGCGATACCAAGCAAGAATTGCTGGCTATTGTGAATAGTCTTTAAAAACAATGACTTACAATATGCTGGAATTTTACAGGGTAAATAAAAATCTCAATAGAATCAATAGGTTACATTTTTCCTTAATTGTAGCCGGATTTGACAGCATCTATGCACAACAAAAACCAGGTTTTACATGGTTGACCAATAATGTCCGAACTGCTATAATACTTACATACAATACTGCAACGGAGCAATAAATGGGCTACAAAGTACTCGCAGACAAGTATGAAATGGACCAGATGCGCAACAAATATGGTCCTCGCCAAGGTCTGGAAGGTCCATTTAATTTCTCCGGTAAGGTGTTGTATTACGATAACTTGGAAGGTTCGTATTACGACCCTACAACGGATTTTTATCTAAGCCGGGATGAAATGGACATAATCAATAATCGCTTGATGGATACCTTAAAAGGCGGTTGACCAATAATCCCCAAACTGCTATAATATACACATACAATAACGCAACGGAGAAACAAATGGCTTATATGTCGCAAGAGAAAAAAGCAGAATTGTCCCCGCGTATCAAATCCATATGCAAGAAGTATGGCATCAAGGCCAGCCTAGCGGTGCGCAATCATAGCACCCTGGTGCTTAATGTCAAGCAGGGGTCGATCGATTTTATCGGTAACTGCAACGAGGTCTGCGGCAACGACCACTACCAAGTGGCCAAAGGCTTCAAGGCAATTACCGATAATTATTTGGATGTTAACCCCTACCACTATAAAAGTCACCATAGCGGTCGTGCTCTGAAGTTCCTGGACGAGGTTATGACAGTGATGAACAATGGTAACTGGGACAAGAGCGATATCCAAACCGACTACTTTAACGTGGGTTGGTATGTGGATGTGAACATTGGTCGGTGGAACCAACCGTATGCGATTGTGAAATAATTAGTAGTTGACATGAAATTCACTTTATATTATAATTGCTACACTTACAACATAGGAAGAAAATAAATGTCTGATACCCGAACAGTAACATCGACCCAGCTTCGTAAAAGCGTATTGAAAGCATTCAAAGTCAATCGTCCAATCTTTATCTGGGGGCCTCCGGGCATTGGAAAGAGTGTGCAGCAAGCCAGTATCGCAGCAGAGCTCGGTGGATTCTTAGTTGACATCCGTGTATCCCAGATGGAACCTACTGATGTGCGTGGTATTCCGTTTTTCAATAAAGAACTTGGAAAAATGGATTGGGCTCCTCCGATTGAGATGCCGGACGAAGAACTGTGCGCGAAATATCCGCTTGTGGTGTTGTTGCTGGACGAGATGAATTCAGGAACACCCAGTGTTCAGAGTGCCTTGTATCAGCTTATTCTTAACCGGCGTATTGGCACATATCGTTTGCCGGATAATGTGCGGATTGTTGCAGCAGGTAATCGTGAAAGTGACAAAGGCGTTACTTATCGCATGCCTATGCCACTTGCTAATCGCTTTATCCACCAGGAATTGCGTGTTGACTTTCCCAGCTGGCTTGTGTGGGCTGTAAACAATAAGATACATAAAGACGTGGTTGGTTATCTTAGTTTCGCCAAGCAAGACTTGTATGACTTTGATGCTAAGAGTGCTAGCCGCGCATTCGCTACCCCGCGTTCGTGGGAATTTGTTAGCCAATTGCTTGAAGAGGATGATAACGATAACGAAACGTTGACGAACTTGATTGCTGGTACCGTGGGTGAGGGCTTGGCAGTTAAGTTTATGGCTCACCGCAAGGTGGCAGGTAAGATGCCTAATCCTACTGATATCTTGGCAGGTAAAGTTACTACGCTGGAGACTAAAGAAATCAGCGCCATGTATAGCTTGGTGATTTCCATGTGCTACGAGTTGAAAGAGGCTATTACTAAGAAAATTGACAACAACAAATTTCACGAGATGTCTGATAACTTTTTTAGTTATATGATGAAGAACTTTGAAACTGAGTTGGTGGTAATGGGTTCACGTATTGCTATGACTACATATGATCTTCCGTTCCAGCCTACCAAGCTTAAGAGCTTTGACGAGTTCCATAAACGTTATGGTAAATATATCCTGAAGGCAGACGTGTAATATGTCAACATCGGTCTTGTTCTAATGCGATATATTATATCCAAGCTTGATGGGCGTAATCCAGACCATAACAACTTTGATTGGAAGATTGAGTTTTCTAAAATTCCAAGATGGGAAGTGCGTTTAGCTCATCAATATGAGTATGGTACTGGAGCATTAGAATTTGATCGGTGTAGACGTTGGTTTAATGCCACGTATGGCTGGAGCCAGGATGTTGTAACCAGAGCCAAGATCAATACCTGCTGCAATCCCGAAGATGTAGCGGTTGGAGAAGTTAACCCGCATTGGGCATATAGTATTATCTATAAAGATTATAGAATCTATGTTGCTGGTGATAAAGAAATTGCTTGGTTTCGATTGGCTCATAGCCAAACTTAATTGGTATGATTTACAATAAGTATCATATTATGAAAATAATCAGCACTTTCACTTGCATACTGTTATCACTTAATGGATGCACTATTTTAGCCCAGAATTTAGGGGCGGCCGCAAGCACCGTACAAATAGCACAAGGTGCAGATACTCTTAAAATAGCAGCGGATATGGTTAGTACAGCCAATTCTGGAAAGACCATTACAGACCATGCGTTGAGCCAGGCCATGGATAAGGACTGTAATATATTTGGGGTTCTCAAAGGCAAGGAACTCTGCATAGATATTAAAAATCCAACGCCAAACTTGGTTGACCAATAATCCATACCTCTGTATAATAGCTTTATTGCATAAGGAATTAAACAAATGACTATCAGCTATTTTCATGGATTTAATACAAAGGTTCACCCCATTTATTCTTTGACAACTACAGAGAATAAAAAAGAGATGGCAAAGAAATTTGCTAATCTCATTGGCCCGACTGATGCCAAGCTTGATCGAGAAGTCCGCGAGCAGTTGATAACGGCCAGGGTGGGACTGCTAATCAAGGCATCATTTTTTGGTAACATGGCCACACGTCTATCGCTGATCAATGCTGATAGTTGGTGTGCAACTGCGGCAACAGATGGCAGGAATTTCTATTACAATAGTCGCTTCATCAAATTGTTGCGTGTACGGGAGATTGAATTCTTGTTCGGGCATGAAGTGCTGCATTGCGTATATGATCACTTTGGCCGGCGCGGCGATCGCGATCCCCAGCTTTGGAACATTGCTGACGACTATCGTGTGAATGGCGACCTTGTAAAATACAAGATTGGCGAGAAGATTACTTCGGTACCATGCTTGTTTGATACCAAGTTTGATGACATGTATTCTGAAGAAATTTATGATCATTTGTATAAAAATGCAAAAAAGATCAACATCAATGATCTAATGGGCAAATTGCTTGACGAACATATTGATGGTGACGAAGAAGATGGTGATAGCAGCGGTGAGGGCGAAGATGGACGGCCAAAGTTGTCGGCAGAGGACCGTGCCCAAATACGTGATGAGATCAAAGAAGCTATACTGGCAGCGGCAGCAGCATGCGATAATGCCGGTAATCTTCCTGCTGGTGTGAAACGTATTATCCAGGATATGACAGAAAGCAAGATGGATTGGCGCGATCTGTTGCGTATGCAGCTGGAGAGCACTATTAAAACAGACTTTACTTGGATGCGGGCAAGCAGGCGTGGCTGGCATATGGATGCTATTATGCCAGGTATGAAATACGATGAAATGATCGATATTGCAGTGGCTATTGATGCATCCGGTTCCATTGACACGCAGATGCTAAAAGATTTTCTAGGTGAAATCCAAGGCATCATGGATTCCTTCCCTGCATATCGTATCCATGTGTTCACATTTGATACTGAAGTATATAATCCAGCACAATATGATTCGGATAACCTTGATACCATCTGCGATTATGAGGTAAGTGGTGGCGGTGGCACAGATTTCACTTCCATGTATCATTACATGAAAGACAATCAAATTGAGCCCAAACGCTTGGTGGTGTTCACAGATGGATATCCATGTGGCAGTTGGGGTGATGAGAATTATTGCGACGCTGTTTGGATCATACACGGCAATGAATCTATTGTTGCTCCGTTTGGACAGACTGCATATTACAAAGAATCAAAATAAATGCGATATCAATTTTACCATTTTGCCCCATTATGGGGCATTTTTATGGTAGAAAATATATTCTAACTTGCTAAAGATAGTAAATATCTTTACGGAGATTACAATGGACGAACAACAGATTACTATATCAGACTTAGACGCGTTAAAAAACCTAATCAATGTAGCATGTGGTCGTGGTGCATTTAGGGCCGACGAAATGACACAGATTGGCACATTGTACGACAAACTAGATAAATTTCTTACAGTGGCCGTGGCACAGGCACAAGCGGAAGCAGCAACAGACCTAACACAAACAGGAGAATAACATGGTATTTTTAAAACACGTAGGGAAGCACGGAGATCGCATGGTATGTATATTGTACAAAACTGTGCCGGGTGAAGATCATATGTGTCTGCTGGTATATCCACAAGTGCTGCCGGCTCCTTGGCATGATACTATTATGAAGGTACTTGAAAGCGAACCTGGTCAACAAGCTGATGAATTTTCGGATGCTTTGCATAGGAATCTATTACCGGATGGTAGGCCAATATTAGAAACATTGCATCATGAGCGTATGATTAAGAAAGTACGCACCAGCGATATTATTGTTACTCCACGTCCAGGTTCATCGATTCGTTTAGACGAACTTAACAAGATGTTGACCGAGATGAAAACTGGTGATGCTGCCAAGGAACGTATGGCTCTGGCTGATAGGAGTCGTGGCATGGTTGCTCCTGAAGTCAAACGTGCAGCCGAGGCAGCTTTTAAGGAAAGCAAAGGAGTGCCTAAAACACCACAAATCGTTGCCAGTACTGATGGTGCTCTTAGCGATCGTGACATAGCCAGCAATATGTTGGCGCAGGCACAACGCATGGAAGCCGAGGGCAAAGGGCTATTGGATGAATCAGCAAGGATGAAAAAGGATGCGGAACGTATGCATCCCGGTGTGGTCTCTAAGGAAACAGTGTCAATTACAACCCCAGCAGTTAAACGCACACGCGGTCCAGGTAAAGCTAAAACTGCGGTGGTAGCGGATGCAGCTTCCTGATAATTTCTTAGAACAATGGGAACACATAATTGCCGATGTTAACAAAACTGATGTTCCGTTGGAGTGTATAAAAAAAGTTGTGATCAAGTTAGTGGGCGGCCGGCAACGCACCATTAACTTGCATACTTTACGAAAGCAAGGATTGGATGTAGATGAAATTGAATCTCTGCTGACAAGAACATTTAATGAACAAGATGCTGATATACGCGATGTAGACTTTGTTGTGGATATACGCACGGTGGCTGCATTAATACAACCTGAAACGGATAAATTACTTGGAAAACTCTAGCCATGAAGGTGAGCAGGTGTTACGTAAACACGCCGATGCACATTCTGATAAAAAATGGGCCCAATTGTATCTTAATTCTGTGGGACAAGACAAAATGTTTGACAAGACTAAATCTAATTGGCCTATTAATATTGAATTTGTTCATGCAGAATTAAAAAAAGGCCCGTTAGTTGTGTTAATGGCGCAAGATCCTTTTAATAATATGGAAGAAATCACCACTGAGCAATTAATGCAAATAACTGATAATTTTGTAGTATTATCAGGAAATGCCAAATATTTTTTAAATCCAAAAAAAAATATTTGTTATATTCCTTACTGGTATTTAACACAAAAATTAAGTTCTAGTCCTATACAAGCAACAAACAGTCCGCGGTCTTTTAAAATATCTTCATTAAATGGTAAATCTAGTTATCATCGTATTGAAAATTTTATTAAATTAAGAGAAAGACAGTATTTTAGCAAAATCTTATTTACTATGCATAACAATTTTAATTTAGAAGAATGTGAAAAAATGGCACCAATAGAATTTTGGAATATCAACATTATTAATAAATTTAAATTATTATTATCTTCTAAAGAATTGCGATATGGATATACAAATGATCATACAATTCGTCATCCGGCATACACCGATAGCTATATTAATTATATAACAGAAACATCTGTCAGAACTAGCGAGATTTTTTGTAGTGAAAAAACATGGAAACCTTTTAGATCTGGACAGTTTGGAATTTGGTTATCAAACCCAAACTATATAACGTTTTTAAGATCCATTGGTTTAGATGTATTTGATGATGTGTTTGGAGGACATGACTATGATCGTGAACCGAATTTAAATAAAAGAATAGATATGATTCACAACTTAATTGATAACATTATATCTACAGATTTAACAACAATATACCAAAAAACTCTTTCCAGAAGACAAGCTAATATAGATTTATTTTACAGCGATACCTTTGAAAATTTATTAACCTCACAATGCGAAGATTATCAAATATGAAAGTAAAACTCTTATCTTACAGCCAACCGACACCGGAATTTCATGCTGTGGGTATTTTAGATGCACAGGAGTTGGTGGCATATTGTGCTCGTGTCAGTAACCCAACAAATCAATTAAACACAGACACATCCGAAAAGCTTATAAAATATCTCATCAAGCATCAACACTGGAGTCCGCTTGAAATGGTGTCGGCATGTTTAGAAATCGAAACGACCCGAGACATCGCCAGGCAGATACTACGACATCGATCATTTTCATTCCAAGAATTTAGCCAAAGATATGCTGATCCAACAAAAGATCTGTCATTTGTACTGCGTGATGCAAGGATGCAGGATCCCGTAAACAGACAAAATAGTATCCCACTTGGCGCTACACCCGCTGACACCATTATCGCTGATGAATGGCGTGACAGGCAAATGGAGTTAATAACACTTGCCAAAGAAACATATGATTGGGCAGTAAGCAAAGGTATAGCCAAGGAACAGGCTCGTGCTGTACTCCCAGAAGGCAATACTGTAAGCAAACTCTATATGAATGGCACATTGAGAAGTTGGATACATTGGATACAATTACGATCAGGTAATGGAACACAACTTGAGCATCAGGAAATCGCCATCGTCTGCGCCGAAGTTATCGCAAAGATTTTTCCAATCGCAACAAATCTTACTGCGATGATAAAATAATGCCACATTTTACATCCGATTGGTTTTCTAATAATGCATTAGTAAACTTCGATTATATCACCAACTATCTTAATAAAGAAAAACAAATCAATAGCATATTGGAAATAGGTAGCCACGAAGGCAGGAGTGCCTGTTGGATGTTGGAAAATATGTTAAGTGATACAGGCACAATGACTTGCATTGATCCCTTTGCTGATAGACCGGTTACTGCTTTTGCAGAAGATAGTATTCCGGAGGATAGAACGATCGAGAATCGTTTTCGGGCAAATATTGCCGAAGTCAAAGGTGCAGATCAAACAGTAAATGTCCTGGTCGATTTAAGTTTCTCTGCATTAGCACAATTGATAGTTGCTAAACAACAATACGATTTTATCTATGTGGATGGTACACATCATGCTGATGAAGTATTGGCCGATGCTGTGATGTGTTTTGGAATGTTACAGTCTGGTGGTGTTATGTTGTTCGACGACTATCTATGGGAAGATGATCCAAGACATCTGGGGCGATGTAAAGCCAGTATCGATGCATTTGTAAATATGTTTTATGATAGACTTAAATTAGGCCTGGTAAATTATCAATTAGCAATAGTTAAGAAATAATTTCTTAAATATATGACAGGGCTTACAATCCCCTTTACTGGGCTTAAAAAACAGTATAACAATCTTCGTGATGAAATATTAGCTGCCACCGACGAGGTATTGCGTTCCGGACAGTTAATGAATGGAAATTATACAGCTGAATTTGAAGATTGGCTGGCCAAGAAGAATCACACCAAATATGCCATAACGTGTCATTCCGGAACCCAGGCATTGGAAATTATCGCGCAATATCACGCGCAGAATGCACATACTAAATTCCCAGTTGTGCTACTTCCAGCAATGACGTATGTGGCCACGGCGAATGCATTTATTAGGGCAGGATGGTCTATTAGAATTCTCGACACTGATGCATATGGCATTATGGCTACAGACGACAAGGAGTTACGCGATCCTGTTCATGCTGTTGTTTTGGTAGGATTGTATGGTGCAGCCCAAACAAGAGATGCATATTGGAAAGGAAAACCCAGAATACTTATTGAGGATGCTGCACAGCATTGGCTAGCAAATGATTGCACAAGAGTCGGATGTGCCGCTATAAGTTTTGACCCAATGAAGAATCTTTCCTGTTATGGAAATGGTGGTGCTGTTGTTACTGACGATTTATATCTGGCAGAATATGCAAGAAGTTGGAGAGATAATGGCAAGCCCACACATGCAGATACCGGAACCAATAGTCGCATGAGTGAGATCGATTGTGCTCAGATGATGGTCAAAACCAAATACATCGATACATGGCAATCACAACGCAAAGAGATCGTGCATTATTGGATAGAACAGTTCGAGAAAGTGGGTATACGCAGCTTGATAGATAGTACAAACTTCGCTCGTCATTGCTATCATAAGTTTGTTATAGACATTGATAACAGAGATATTGTTAAACAACAACTGGCCGACAGCAAGATCGAAACTCGCATACACTATGCACAGCCCTTGCACGAATTGCCTGCTTATGCTGATCTTCCCGGTCCCGGTTTCTTTAGTAAAGCAAGTGCATTAAGTCGACGTGTGCTTTCATTGCCATTGTATCCTGAGCTCACCGATCTCGAAGTTGAATATGTTGCTGATCACGTTATACGATATACTAAGTTATAATACGTCAATAACCAATCCCACTCATACGTTTTACGTAATTCTGCAAAATCTCCGTTGACTGACTTATAATAAGTTATTGCATCCAGTGCTCCTTGTTGGCTTGCATCCGCAAATTTGCCTATGCCAAGACGTTGCCAAATACCAAGTCTATACTGCGATTCAACATCTTTCGTATTGCATTGTAATTTTATAACTTCTCGAAATGCTGTTCTCCATGCTGTCCATGCATCAGCAGCATACTCTGCCACACCAGACAATACAGGAACAACCTCATGTTCTTGCTCAAGTGTAAAGTCTAATCCTTCTGCATTGTTTTCCATCACTAATCGTTTATTATATAATATAAGTGATTGATGACCGTATTCAAGTCCATTTACAGGGTTAAGAGCATGGAAGATGTAATGCTTAGATTGTTGTAAGCGATCAGGTTGCCAATTCCAATCAAACTTATCATCAACTTTTAGTTTTGCAAACACACAAAAAGCCCAATCAGTATCACTTGCAAACAATGCAGCACGATATGCTTGTGCTCTACCAACAACCCCATCGATGCGTATCACACGATTAGCCGCGTGTTTAGTAACGGTGAGTAGATGTTGCCAGTGTTCCTCTGCATTGCTTTCGCCGTTGCTAATAAACACAATATCAAGTGGCGCATCTGTTACGGATTTAGCATATGAACGATCAATGGTGGGATAATCGTATAATTGTGTCTTAAGGAAATTCTTAGCTTCTCGTGGTACCACAACTGAACTGGCACCAGCACTTAACGGAGTTATCGCTTTGGTTTCTGTGCGCCAAAGATTAATTGCAGGGGGATTAGAAACTGCTGTATGGCGAACAAACTGCACAACAGGATCTTGAAAATCATGTAACCATACTGCATCAACTTGGCTATCATGTGCATGCGATACAATTGGCATTGGCTTTCTAGGTACTACAATATCTTGAACAAAGTGTATGGTATCAAACCATTCTAAAAGAGCAAGTTTGGCAGTTTTGACAAGAAAGGTGGGCACATGGACATAGAAAGTATCACCAAATACTTGTTCATCGCTAGGAAATACGTGTAACATTTCTTGCTGCCATTCGCTTGGATGCCAGGTAAAATCAAACTTGCTATAATCACAAACACTGGATATTACCCAAACGTATTCATCTGTTACTTTAGATAATATCCGTCGGAGTGTACCAAGATAATCATTTATGTATCGGGTATGCTGTTGTACTGTTGGCAGATTATCATTGCCGTGATCAATGCCGATAATAGGAACTGAATGTATACGTGGAATGGCTGTATGTGCCCTGTTTATCTCTGTGTAACTATGTTTTGGTATCAAGTATGTGGCGCCATTTTCTTGATGTTGACTAGGCCATATGTGAGCTTGATGTGCTTGCCAGTTAACCGGTTCAAAAAGAAAATCAAAATTATCATAGTCCGATAAGTAGTTTATGATCCAACAGAATCGTGTTTTGCTTAATTGTTGTGCATGTTCGATGGAATCTGCCGCTTGTTCGTGTGCAAATAATTTAGGTGCGGTTCCAATATAAAATATATCAAACATGATTCGAATTGATGAGATTTACCAAAATACTTTGTGGCCTTGGTTAAAACAAAATAAAGCAGGAACTCGTATGTTCCTATGTGATCCATTTGGCAGAAGTGATCCCGACAGTATAATTAGTTATGGCGATTTATCTATTAGACAAAAAAATTATGTATTTTTTTTCGATCAAGAGCCAATTAATTTAAAGAGACATGCGGGAACCATACAACGCGCACAAGATATAAATTATCTACATCGATTTGCTCGTAAAACAGAACAACTATTACCTGGATGTATTGTTACCAGTGAAAAAGATAGTGAAACTGTCTCACAAATTTGTGATCAATACAATATACCGTCTGCATATTATTTCTTCCATGGTTGGGCAGCATTAGATTGGTATCGTGGATATAATCAAACTTTCTTAATGTCCTCTCCACCAGAAAGAATTATAAACAAAACATTTATAATGCCAAATCGTATCATTGCTGGACAACGTCAACATAGATTACTAATGTTATATCATATTTTTAAGAATAATCTTAAAGATAATTGGATTAGTTGCCCAGCAATATGCCCGTCAGAAAATATAGACATCAACACAGCGGTACAATCACTTAGTGAAACTTATCCGGATATTTGTGATATTTTTTCCCAGCAAATATTTCCTATGCAATTTCCCGGTGAAACCGATCATCCTATGCATAGTTGTTGGTTAAGTCTATTTGATGAGAGTGCCGAATGTTTACTATATCTTGTTACAGAAACTGTGGCAACAGGTAAAAGATTACATCTTACAGAAAAAACATTTAAGCCAATATGTTTGCAAATGTCATTTATCATAGTAGGTACACGTGGTAGTTTAAAATATCTACGTAGCTATGGATTTCAAACATTCGGCAACTTATGGGACGAAAGTTATGATGATGAACATGATGACATCGTTCGACTGGAAAAGATTGCGCAACTATTGAAAGAATTGGATGCACTAACACAGAAAGAAAAACAAGAATTGTTTCATGCAAGTAACGATATAATACAATACAATTATAATCATTTTTACAATGGTGGATTTGAAAAAATACTATGGGCCGAGTTAATTCACATGCTCGGAACTCTTCCAATCTAATAGGACGACAATGAAAAATTTAATTAATGCATACAATAGTTGGGATCCGTTAGAGGAGGTTGTTGTAGGACGAGCATATTCTCCGGAATATTTCGACTTTATTGATAATACACAAGTTCGCAATCAGTTACAACAGATACTGAACGAAACAGCAGAGGATCTTGACGCACTTAGCAAAGTTATTGAATCACATGGAGCAATTGTTCGGCGGCCAACTTTACCTAACATAGATAAATTCCAGCAATGGCAGCTTCGAGATAATGGAGCACCATTACCACCATTAACTCCACGTGATTGGCAAATTACGCTTGGACAGAAACTACTGCGTGTATTATCAATAGCTGAACTAGATGAAATATGCAATGACTTTGGCGACCAAGTTATAAATCCACACCGTACACAATGGGACGAATCCTGTATTCTCAACGGAGCCAGTGCTAGTTGCATAGTTCGTGTGGGACGTGATGTATTTTTTGATAACAGTGATTACTTGCAGCCCAACCAAACACGCTGGATCGTTGATAATGTGTTAGGTCCTGAATATCGCATACACGAAGCTATCACAGATGGGCATGGTGATGCTGTGTTTGCTATACTCAAACCCGGTGTGATATTGTCAAGTAAACATGACTTTCATATTAATCTTGCGCACGATTTTCCCGGCTGGGAAGTACTTAAACTTTGGGATAGTTCAATCTGGGCTGCTATGGAAGTTGGTAAATTTAAGTATGATGCCAATCCAGGAGCATGGTATGTGCAAGGACAAACACCAACTCCAGAGTTTACAGAATTTGTTAACACATATCTTACTAAATGGACAGGTTTCGTTGCCGAAACAGTATTTGATGTTAATTGCCTAGTACTTGATGAACAGCATGTTATATTCAGCGCATATAATAAATCGGTATTTGATTTCTGTCGACAGCACAAAATTGAACCTATTATATGCGAACTACGGCATAGTTACTTTTGGGATGGCGGGATAAGTTGTTGCACACAGGATCTACGTCGGCGTGGCGGTATGGAAACTTATCTATGAAAAATATTATTGTAGTTGGTGATAGTTTTTGTGCTGCTGATTCCGGCTGGCCTGGTATATTAGCTCAACGTCTGAATCTAACATTAATTAATCATGGACAAGGAGGACAACCTTGGTGGAACGTACGAAATTTTTTAAACACTATCAATGAAGAAACATTGACAAATACTGAGGTCATGGTGTTTGTACACACCGATGCTGGAAGGATCCCCACTAACAATTCACAAATAGGACTTGTAAATCATAGTGCCGAGCCCAAGACAGAAATAGATAAGGCCATACAATTATATTACAAATACATACATGAACCAGAGTTTTTAAATTGGTCTCAGCAACAATGGTTTTTAGAAATTAACCAACGATGGGGTCACAAAAAAAT
>Ga0114962_10001769_pt1 | contig 18441 bp, 24 predicted proteins | sample C_130820_MF_Meta_FD_87017 | JGI IMG/M metagenome (GOLD analysis project Ga0114962, IMG submission 87017) | Freshwater microbial communities from Lake Croche, Canada to study carbon cycling - C_130820_MF_MetaG | ecosystem: Environmental > Aquatic > Freshwater > Lake | place: Lake Croche, Canada...
AATAAGTTTGAAAAATTATCTGATGGAAAGTATTACAATTTAAAACTGAAAGTAGAAAGTGAAAGAAGAAAAGCTTATACTGAAAGTAGAAGAAATAACAGAACAAAGAAAGATGATGTAGATATATCTAAGTTATCTAAATCATATGATAAACGTATGGAAACTGTAACTGTAACTGGAACTGTAACTGTAAATGATACTTCTATTAATAATACTTCTAGTACTAGTGTATATAGTATAGGGGATAGAATGAAAATGAAACCATCTGAAAGAGAATTAAATCTATTAGATAATTTGGTAAAGTAAAATAAATTTCGTATCTTATAAAAAGATGATACTTATATAAAACAAAACATAGATAATGGCAAATCAAAAAAAATGTTCTAAGTGTAATGAACTAAAATCAATAACACAATTCTCAAAATCTAAAAACACTAAATCAGGTCTACAAGGATATTGTACTGATTGTAAAAAGGTGGTTCATAATGAATATATGAAATCAAATAAGAATGGTATCATATATCGTATTGTTAATCCATTGGGTGAAACTTACATTGGTTCTACAAAAAGAAAACCTAATGTAAGATTTGTATCACATAGGTCTAGATTTACATATGATAAACTAATAGGATATTTATCTTATCCTAAACTATATTCTTCATTTGATTTATGGGGTGTAGATGCACATTTGTTTGAAGTAGTGAAAGAGTGTGGTAATATTAGTAAACAAGAATTAAGAGAGATTGAAAGTAAAATGATTATTGCTTTGAAATTAAATGGTAAATCATTAAACGTAAATAACTAATGAAAAAGATATGGAGTAAAATTCAGATTGGCACTTATTTAGAGTTCATAATCAATCTGCTTACTTTAGGAAGGGGAGAACTCTTAGCTTTATATATTGCTAAGAGATTCTTCAATTCTGATTCTTGCGGTTGTTGTGAAAGAAAACAATGGTTAAATAGATTAACAAATAAAGCTTACGATGGTAAGTGTAATGGAATAAATTTTTAAAATAAAAAAACAAAATAAAATGATTGAATTAAAAACAACCTTAAATGGTGAAAACGAAATTGACCCAACAAAAGCATATGTAGTAGATTTCAGTAAGTTACAAAGACCAGAAGATTTAGTATTGGTATTAAGTGGATTAGGAATTACATTTCCAGGCAATCACCCAATTGTTCCACACATCAAACAATTCTTAAACTTAGAGCATCCAATAGATATACCCCAAAACACAACGCAAAACTAAGATGAGTAAGTTATATAACCAAACTGATTTGGACACCTTAAAGCAAACGCTAGGGGGTATTACGAACAATATTCCAACAGATAAGGCAGATTACATTTGGAGTAATTATAAATTGATTGCAAATACAAATGAAGGTCGCCCGTGCAACTGCGGTAGTTCAGCTAAATTATGGTTAAAAGCAGTTACAGTAATAAATGATTACATCAAAACCAATCCAGAACCAAAGGATGCATAATGAAGTAACAGGAAGTATGCAAGAGCAATGTAATCAAAGATTAACAAATCTATACAGAGAATCACATACCTGGTTATTAAAAGCAAGTTATAACATATGTAAATCATTTGAAGAGAGTGAAGAACTCACATCTGATTTATATGTTTACTTAGCAAAAGAATGTAGAGAAAAGTTATGGTGGGGTAACTCATATAACTTAATCTATTGTCAAAAGTTTTTAAGACATAGATGGTATAATAGAGCCGGTAAGCTAAAAAGATATCATTACGAAAGTGATATAATGATAATGGATAAAGCAGATACACCATATGATGAAGGAAGAGATATAGAGATAATGAAATCATATGATAATGTAATTAGTGAATTAAAATCATTACAGATTACGAGATTATGGCCGGCAGCACGTTTGTATGAATTATATTGGATGAGTGAAGATACTCTTAATGAAGTAGCTAAAAAGATTGGTATCAGTAAGAGTACAACGTTTCTAGCAATTAAGAAGATACGAAACCATATGAGTGAAGTAATCCCTAATCCATTCCACTAACAAATTTATTTTCATAGGTTATATATATGAATATACATTAAAATAATACATATATAATATGGCATTTCAAAAAGGACATACATTAGCAAAGGGAAGACCTAAAGGAGCAATCAATCGTACAACCGAGCAGATGAGGTTAACAATTAATAGAGCAGTTAACAATACATTGAATACAATACAATCTGATTTAGAAGAATTAAAAAAGACAGACCCTGTCAAGGCATTAGAGTTATCAATGAAGTTAATGGAATACGCAATGCCTAAGATGAGGAGTATAGATATTACAGGCACAATGGAAGTAAATGCAAAAATACAATCAATCAACATAAACATATTAGATGGAACTCAACGTCAGAACATCAAAGACATATAGAGATATAGATAGTAGTAAAAAGATTTGTATTCTGCAAGGTGGTACAAGAAGTTCAAAAAGTTATTCAGCTCTACAATGGTTATTAGTAAGAGCATTATCAGAACCTAACATAGTAATTTCTATTGTAAGAAAATCTTTTCCTTCAATGAGAGTTTCTATTATGAGAGATTGGCAAACTATATTAAAAGAATTGGAAATTTGGAATGAGGAAAGTTGGTCTGCAACTGAGCACATATATACATTCGATAATGGTAGTATGGTTGAATTCATGTCTATCGATAGTTCAGAGAAACGAAAAGGTAGTAGTAGAGATTATTTATTTATTGACGAGTGTAATGAGTTAAGTAGAGAAGATTACTTTCAGTTATTTATTAGAACACGTATTAAAACAATTATTGCATACAATCCATCGTTCGGAACTAATCACTATATATTCAATGAGATACAAACACACCCTGAAAGTGATTTATACATATCAACATTCAAAGATAATCCGTTTTTGGAAGTATCTATCATTGAAGAGATTGAAAGGCTAAAAACAATCAATCCTGAGTATTATAAGATATATGGATTAGGTCTACCTGGCAATAACGTAGGAACTATATTCACTATTGGTATTGTAGATGAAACACCGGAAGATGCAGAGTTTATTGCATTCGGTATGGACTTTGGATTTAGTATTGACCCATCTACATTAGTTTGCATTTCTAAGCGGGATAAAGATTTATACATTGATGAGTTGTTGTATAAGAAAGGATTAGTAACAGCAGATATTATAAAACACTTAACCGATTTAGATATAGGTCGTAATGAGATATGGGCAGATAGTGCAGAAGGTAGATTGATTGAGGAAATATATCGTAGTGGATTTAATATTAAGCCTGTTAAGAAAGGTAAAGATAGTATCAGAATGGGAATAGATTTAATGCAACAATATAAATTAAATGTTACAAAGAGGTCTACTAATACAATACAAGAATTTAGTGAGTATGTATGGATGGTCGATAAGAATGGAAACTTTGAGAATGTGCCAGTAGATTATTCAAACCATAGTATAGATGCGATAAGGTATGTGTGTATGGAAAGATTAAACGCAAAGAAAATAAATGCAGGAAAGTATCAAATTAGTATAAGATAAAATAAAAAGTTATGGCGAGAAGTTTAAGAGAGTTAAGTACAAAGTGTGGCAAGTGTAATGTAGTGTTTACTAAAGAGTTAAATAACAAACAACCAAAGAGAGCATTATGTAAAGCCTGTTATAGAATTGAATTACAAAGAATATGTAAGGGTCAAAAGGACCAAAGAGCAATAGTAGGTGCAGCAGTAAATAGAATAGAAATATATAAAGCTTATAAGTTTGAGAATAGAAATGGATTTTGGAAAGAATTAAATAAAGAAATTCGTCCTCTAACAAAGCAAGAAGATATCAGAGCATTCGTAGGTAAACAAATGGATAGAATATTAGCTGATGATAATCTAATGAAGTATCTAAACTCATTAACGATGGCTGAACAAAGAAATGAATATAGAAACAAAAAATAAAAATATGATAATGGTTGATAACAAAGAATATACAATAGATGAGATACAGCAAGTATTTGATTTATGTAGAGAACTTCTTAGAGATAATGAAACGATGAGAGCAAATGTAATAGCAATGTCAGCAAAGTTAGACAATGAAGAAGCAAAAGTAAAATCATTACAACAGAAATTATATTTTATACAACAAGCGTTTACAAACAATACATACCAAGCATAATGAAAAAAAGCATAGAGATAACAATGCCTGAAAGTTGGGCAGATATCACATTAAGACAATACTTAGATTTAGCTAAGGAGTTAGAGAATTATAAAGATGATGAGGAAGCACAAACTGCAATCTTACTTTATAAATTATGTGGGATTGAACCTGAGTTATTAAATAATATCAGTAGAGAGTCATACAATGTTTTAAAGAATGATTTAGCAAAGTTTATGAATATAACTGAAATGGAATTACAAAGAAAAATATTCATTAATGGTATTGAGTATGGATTCGAACCTAACTTATCTAAAATGAGTTATGGTGCATATGCAGATATAAGTAAATACGATACAATACAGATAGATGATAATTGGGCAAAGATAATGTCTATACTCTATCGTCCTATTGATAAAACAAATACACAATACTATTCCCTTAAAGCATACGATGGTAAGATAGATGATAACTTATTCTTATCAGTTCCAATGGATATACACTTCGGTTCATTGTTTTTTTTTGTAAATTTGTCAATGGACTTACTAGCTTCTACCCTGAATTATTCGATGGAGACGGAGGAGGAGGTTCGGCTTCCAATCTTCAATACAATTTTAGCAAAAAATGGAAGTCTTATGCAACTATTGTTGAACTCGCGAATGGGGACATTACCAAAATAGATGAAGTAGTTAAAGAGCCATTGGAAAAATGTTTACTCTTACTTTCTTATAAAGCAGATAAAGGCACATTAGAAAAGATGATGCACGATGCGGCAATGGCTGCAAGTAAATAATACATACAACAATTTCCTTTAGTAGTGTTAAACATATAAACCTAACACAATATGTCAGTATGGTCTAATTCTCGTAATGGTAACCTTCGTTATTCAATCAATCGTCAGAATGCATCCGGCATTTACATTGGTCCAACGAGAGGTTTATCTTCACCTAAGAATAATCGTAGAGGATGTCTTTGTGTAGATAGAGATGAATATAGTAGAGATTGTTGTGGTGGTGCATTGATATCGCAAGGTATTGGTGTAATACAATCACCAGGAATTCAACCATTAGTAGGTGGTGGATTTAATGCAGGATTTAACATAGGATTTAAAATACAATAATATAAGATATGTCAATAAAAACTAAAGAGCAATTAGAGATTGAAAATCAGGCATCATTTCCTGATAATACAACTGGGTTAATTACACCAGAAGTATTAAGAAACTTTAATTCAGATATAATAGATACATTAGTAGATAGTAATGTAACGAGTTCATTCGCAACAACGGGTAGTAACACATTCATAGGTGACCAAACAATAGTTGGTAATGTAACTTTCCCAAGTAGTTCTTTTATATCAACAAACAATGTAAGTGGTAATTTATATTTCTCAGCATTGAATGGTGGTATGCTACATTTAAACGATGATGGTGGTGAAGGTGATGTAATAGTTGGATATGTAGGAAGTGCAGGTAAATTAAAAGTAAGAGTAAATTCAGAATTAACTGGAAGTCAAAGTATATTAAGTGGCTCAATTGCTATTCGTAATAATGGTAATGTATCTAGTCTATCTGATACCGAATTGAGTATAGAAGCAAATCAAGCACCGGCTGCTGAATTTATTGTATCATTTAATCAAACAGCATCAGCAGCAGTAATATCTTATGATGGTGCAACTTATGATAATGAATTATGGACGATAGTAGATAGTGCTGGAATAAGAATGACTGATTGGAATAATGGAACAGGCAATTTATCAACAATACCTGTTTTAAGTATTAGCGCAAATGATGGTTCACAACCTCCTCCACAATTAAATAGAGGATTAGGTGTAACAGGTTCGATTGATGTATTGAGTGGCAGTGAGAGTGGAAGCGTTATAACAAACGTAGGTAATACATTTACACCGCCAGCAGTAACAAAAATAATTTCATTAACAGCAGCAGAATATAGTGGGATAACACCAGATACAAACACATTATATATAATAATCTAATATGAGTATATCATTAGGAAGTTCAGCAATCAGTACTGCTAAATTAGGTAGTTCTCAAGTAAGTTCAATTTATTTGGGAAGTAACTTAGTTTATACTAATGATGTACCACAAGAACCTGGTTATACTTATTATGAAGTAATGAGTGTATCAGATGTGAGTATGCCAAATTGGACAGTAAGATTTTTAAATGATATAACAGCTAGTGGTAATGCAACAATTGGTCAAACAATGTATTGCGCTAATGCACAATTCTCATCAGCATCATTTGGTGGAAGACAACAAGCGCCTCCATCATCAGTACCTGGTGTAGCATTTGGATTAGTAGGATGGTTAGTAGGATTTAGTAGTGGTGGATTTTTCACAGATGAATATACAACAACAGATTGTAATTTTCATCATAACTCAACTTGTGCAACTGTATATGGTGGTAGTGGTTTTAGTACAACATATGCTAATTACGGATTAAGAGGTCAAACTAAATTGGTATCTTATTATGATGGATTTAAAAGTTGGGGTAATCAACCTTATCCAAACAAATGTTCAACATATCAATTATCAGGAAATGACCATCAATGGGTAGATTGTGTAGATGGAACACCATACACTTCTTCGGCAGATGAAACAATATGTACAAGATATCCAATATCGGTAAGTAATAGTGGTAATGTAACTATTACAAATTTTTATTCATCAAGTTGTGGAACTTATTAAAAATAAATTATGGAACAATATACAATAACATATAATTTAAATGGAGAGAATATAACAGAGATAGTTACTTCAATTAAAGAACTAGATATAAGAACATCGCATCTTTGGTCTAATAGTATTCAATTAAACATAACATCGGGTTCAAACGCATAAAATATTAAATTAAAAACCTATGGCTCAATATAACGCATCCCAATTAATATCAGCATCAAACGCAACGTATGTAACTAATGTAACAGGTAATATTACAGCAGCTGATGTAAGAACTTTAAATGATAGTTGGGTTAGTTCTTCAGCAATACTATCTGATAATAATACCTTTAGTGGTAATCAAATTATTAGTGGTAATGTAAATCAAAGTGGTACATTCTACGCTGATACATTATCATTTTATAGTAGTTCAACAATACAACAGACAACGGGTTCATATGTAATGACATATGATAGTAATGGTACAGTCACATATGATACATATCCAAATGTAGCAGCTGCATTACAACCTTATATCAATACGGGTTCATTTGATACATCTTCATTAGTTAGTAACGCAACATTTAATTCATATACACAAAGTACTAATAATACTATTGCAGGTTTAGAAACAACTGCATCTTTTAATACATTTTCTCAATCGTATGTAACTGATAGTGCAAGTTTCAATAGTAGAATTAATGCAGCAACGGGTAGTTCAATTTATACAGGCTCATTCGCAACAACCGGTAGTAACTCATTCACCGGTAGTCAAAATATTTTAAGTGGCTCAATTACACAAAGAGGTGGTAGATATAACACAGTTAGTTTTCCACAATTTACACAAACTGGATATAACTCAAATGCAACTTCTCAAGAAACTTCATCAATTAATCCTTTTAATTGGTTATTAAATAGAAGTGGCAGTGCAATAAATCAAAATACAACAATTGCAGCAGGAACAATCAATTTAACAGATGTTAAAGGTAATTCATATAGTAGCTTAGCAGCTGGTTTTATTCAGAATCAAGCAGCAAATCAAACGGCATCACTTTCTATTATATCTTACGATGCTACAAGTTTTACATATGATAATGAATTTTGGATTAATGCTAGTGGTGTAGGCACACAATTTACAGATTGGGATAATAATACATCTGCTAATTCAACAACACCTATAATGCAAGTTGGACCAAACAATGGTTCACAGCCGGCACCACAATTCCCAAGAGGATTAGTAGTAACGGGCAGTGCAATCTTCGCAGAATTAACTGGAAGTTTAGCAACATTTAGTGCGAGTGTTAATACAAGAATTAATAGTGGTGGTGGTGGAAGCATTAACACAGGTAGTTTTGCAACAACAGGTAGTAATACATTTAAAGGTAATCAAATAGTAAGTGGTACATTCTTTCAATCTGGCTCTAACACATTAGGTGGTACTGAATTAGGTGGAACATTTATTAAAAATAGAGTAATTATTGGTGGAACAAGTGGTGGTGATGGCCCTACTCCGAGATTATGGATTAGCGGTAGTGATGGTAGATTAAATACACAAGGTGGTGGATTTGTAACTGCTGATACTACAAAGGTAAGAAATTTAACAGCAGATTTTACAGCATATGCATCAACAGCTAGTGCAGGTGCATCATTAAGCTTAGGTGTATATGACCCATATGATTTTACAACTGATATAGAATTAAACATAAATGTTAATACTGGAAGTGGTATAGTATTTAAGGATTTTGATAATGTAACTGCATTTGATTATATTCCATTTATGAGTGTAGCACCAAACTTAGGAAATAATCCTATACCGGTAATGACAAGAGGATTAATAGTAAATAATGATGTATCAGTTGGTAACACAATAACTGCAAGTGTATTACAATTAAAAGGTAATGCTAAAGTTTGGTTTCCTACATTAACATACGGAACTTCAAGTTATGTACCACAAGTTGCTACTGATGGATTTCAATTCTATCAATCACAAGGACAACCATATGCATTTCAAGTAAATACACTATGTGGCCAATACAATGGTATAAGTGGTTCTCAATTTACAATGGGTTTACAAACAAATGGTAGTGGTACTAGTACATTTGGTGGAGCTAATTATTTCGCATTAATATCCGGTTCTCTTTCTCAATCGGTTAATCCTGGTACTGAAATTAAAGGTGGTGACCAATTAGTAAATAGTGCAGGTGGTTTAGAAATTGTTTACACATATTCTAATGCAGGTTTTGCTCGTAAAGTATATGTTAATAGTGGATTATATGTTAGTGGTAGTGGTGGTGCAAAAGCTATAACTACAAATGGTGATGTATTAGTAACTGGGTCAGTAGAAATTACAAGTGCATTAAGAGTACCTTCAATACAAAATAATGTAGCAATAACAGGTAGTTTGAATGTAAGTGCAACAACAACTTTACAAAACCAAATAATATTAACTGCAGTAAGCCAATCATATAATTTTACAGATGATACACAAGCAGCTGCAAATGGTATACAATTAGGTGGATTATATCGTAATGGTAATTTCGTAATGATAAGAATGACATAATAAAATAAAAATATGAGTAATAATTATAGTGTATTTAGTGGATTAATAAGTGGCTCGGTAAATATATCGGGTTCACTAAGTATTAACGGAACACAATTACCTACATCGGTTGGTTCGCAAGGAGCAACGGGTACGCAAGGAGCAACGGGTACGCAAGGTGTACAAGGAAATGATGGAAGTGGTGTGCAAGGTACACAAGGTGCGAGTGGTATACAAGGTGCGCAAGGACAAGCAGGCAATAGTAGTACATTCTTTAATTATCAAGCAAAAACAGTTTCATTTAGTGGTAACCCTGGTTCAGGATATATAACTTGGAATCAAGCACTGCAAACAGGTTCAACATTTATTAATGTAAGTGACCAAGACCAACAAAATAATAATATTGATATATTTTTAGGAAATTTAGGTTCAGGTTCAGTTATTACAATACAAGACAAAACAAATCAATCTAATTATCAAGTATGGCAATTGGGTACAAAAGTAGATAATACAACTTATTATACTTTCCCTGTTACATTAATTTCTGCAACACATCAATTTAGTGGTAACGATAATATATTATTTATTATAGTAAGTACTCCAATGGGTGCACAAGGTACGCAAGGTACACAAGGTGCGAGTGGTCAATCAATAACGGGTACACAAGGAGCAAATGGATATCAAGGAACTGCTGGAAGTAATGGATTGCAAGGTGTGCAAGGAAATACAGGCGCAATAGGAAACCAGGGAACAGCAGGTAGTAATGGTACGCAAGGTACAACAGGTCTACAAGGATTGCAAGGTGGACCAGGAATTCAAGGAGCAGTTGGTTCGCAAGGTGCAACTGCACAAACAGTTCAAGGTACGCAAGGATTGCAAGGTGGAATAGGTTCACAAGGTACGGGTGGAACAAGTGTGCAAGGTACACAAGGTTTAACCGGTTTGCAAGGACAAGCAGGTAATCAAGGTATCGCAGGTAATAATGGATTACAAGGATTGCAAGGTCCTACCGGTGCAAAAGGTGATATTGGAAACCAGGGAACATCTGGAACAAATGGTTCGCAAGGTTCGGTTGGTTCACAAGGTGTGCAAGGTGGAACAGGTGCAACGGGTGGACCTGGTATTCAAGGAAGTACTGGTTTACAAGGAACTACCGGTGCAACTGGCGGACCTGGTATTCAGGGAACAACAGGTGCAACCGGAACAGGTACACAAGGGGCTACCGGACCACAAGGTGTGCAAGGTGGAACAGGTGCAACGGGTGGACCGGGAGTGCAAGGTACAACAGGTCTGCAAGGCGCGGCGGGAACGAATGGTACGAATGGTAATCAAGGTACTGCCGGCACAAATGGAACACAGGGTGCAACTGGCGCAACGGGTGGACAAGGTACAGCAGGAACAAACGGAACTGGAACACAAGGTATTGCAGGTTTGCAAGGTCTAAAAGGTGATACGGGTTCGCAAGGAACTGCCGGCACAAATGGTACGCAAGGTACGGCAGGTACAAATGGTACGGGAACACAAGGAACAACGGGAGCAAAAGGTGACCCGGGAAATCAAGGAACTGCAGGAAGTAATGGTAGTAGTATACAAGGTGCAACGGGTTCAACAGGTCCGCAAGGAACAACGGGTAGTGGTATTAGTTTAAGTAATGGAGCAAACACAAGAATATTAGTTGCACAATCTACAACAGCAGTAGCGGCAGATAGTAACTTAACATACAATGGTTCTACATTAGCAGTTGGTGGTAGTATTACTGCAACGGGTAACATTACAGCATATTATACTTCTGATAAAAGACAAAAGAATAATATTCATTTAATTATAGATGCATTAGAGAAAGTTAAAAAACTTAATGGTGTTAAATGGGATTGGAATGATGATAATACAGATGAAGTAACTAAAACACTTCCAGCAACAGGTTTGATAGCACAAGAAGTTGATGAAGTACTTCCTGAAGTTGTAATTAAAAGAGAAGATGGTTTCTTAGCTTTAGATTATTCTAAAATGTTAGGATTAATAGTTGAAGCAATTAAAGAATTGGATAGTAAAATAAAATAATTATGGCATTACCGAGTAGTGGTCAGATTTCAATGAATGATATCAGAATTGAGTTGGGTGTATCATCTCAATCACCTTTTAGTTTAAACACTGCAAGGCAAGGTGGATATGTAGCACTTAATATATTTTCACCAACACAACCTCCTTACTCAGGTCAAATTAGTTTATCAGATTGGTATTCGTATTGTCAAAATTGTAATTATAATACAATCACATTAGGATATAGTAGTGTAGATGTAATAACTGCATGTGCAACAACACCATCAACAACTTATTATTATTCGGGTTCATTAGGATTATATACAACACTTTATACAGACGTAGGTGGTAACCAAGCAGCAGCAGGATATTATTCAGATGGTACTAATTGGTATTATCAAACTTGTCCGGATGGATGTAGTATTACAGACTCAGGTGATTGTACTTCACCTTCATATGATTTATATTATGCAGATGAATATTATTGTTACCCATGTACATTTAATCAATCAAATGTATTAGTAGCATTCCCAGCAGGGACGGGTATATTTTACAACAGATATTATAATGATTTATCTTTTGATGGTATTGTGTATAAATTAACTTCAACAGCATCAAGTGGACCTGGTTTAATATTAACGACAGTAGGTAGTGGAACGAATTGTACAACAGTTTGTTCGGTATAAAAACATAAAAAATGCAAAGAATAATACAAGTAACATATAATCCAGTAATACCTGAAAATGGTATAGCAATACAACATAGTAGAAAATATTATACTAATACTGACACATTAGAAGAAGCAATTGAGCAAGTTAGAGTAGTAGCTCAACAATTTGTGACTAATATAAATGGTGAAATAGTTAGTATAAGTGAAACAGATTTAGGTATAGCAATAAATTAATACTTTTTTATTTGGATGTGTTAAATATGTATAATGGCAAATATTACAAATCTTACAAAAGTAATTTTAGAAAATGGTGGTAAAATATATCCGTTGGTATTTCCAACCGATAATAAAACTGCACTATTCAATCCCTCAATTTTAGTTAAGAACAATGAAATACTAATCAGTATTAGACATTGTCAATACACCCTATATCATACTTCGGGTAAATTTGAAAGTAGATACGGACCTTTGTGTTATCTTAATCCTGAAAATGATATTACACTTACTACAACAAATTACTTAGCTAATTTTAAAGATGGTGAATTAATCCATCCTACAAAAGTTGATACATCTAATTTTGATACAAAACCTTTATGGGAATTTGTTGGTTTAGAAGATTGTAGATTGGTTAATTGGAATAATGATGTTTACCTTACAGGTGTTCGTAGAGATACTGAAACAACAGGTATTGGTAGAATGGAATTATCTAAAATTAAAAATAATAAAGAAGTAAGTAGATTCAGAATACCAACACCATTTAATAAAGATAGTTATTGTGAAAAAAATTGGATGCCTATTTTAGATATGCCTTTTCATTATGTAAAATGGTGTAATCCGGTAGAGATAGTTAAAGCAAATCCAGGCGGTGATACAGAGCAGATATTTTTAAGTGATATCATACTACCAATTGAAAAAGATATGAGAGGAGGTTCACAGGTAATCACTATTGGTGAACATAGGATGTGTGTTATACATGAAACTGATTATTGGAGAAATACACAAAACAATAAAGATGCAACATATAGACATAGAGTAATTGTGTTTGATAAAGAATGGAATATAATTCATAGAACACCATCGTTTGATTTTATGACAGGTATGATTGAATTTTGTTGTGGTATTGCAGAATATAACAATAAAATACTTATTACGTTTGCATATTCAGATAATGCAGCATTCTTATTGGAAATTCCCAAAGATTATTTCTTAAAATTTGTTTATGAAGGAATTAAATAGTTTTATACAATCACCATATAATGATTTAGTAGTTTTTGAATTAGCTAATTGGTATTATAATAAAGAAGAGTTTGCAGCAGCATTATCTTTTTATTTAAGAGTTACTGAATGTAGTAAAAATGATTTATTAATTTACGAAAGTTTATTAAAGTGTGGTTTATGTTTTGAAAAGCAAGGTTGGAGAAAAACTTATGCTAAAGGAATGTATTTACACGCTATATCAGTTCTACCAATGAAAGCAGAAGGTTATTTTCTATTATGTAGGTTATATGAACGAAATAGAGAGTGGCAAGAAAGTTATACAATGGCAGAAATTGGACTTTTAGTGAGTAATTTTGAGTTGGATGAGTTGCAGAGTGTAGAATACCCCGGCAAATGGGGATTTTTATTCGAAAAAAGTGTAGTTAGTTGGCATATGGGTAGAATAGATGAAAGTATTAAATTATCTACACATTTATTAGAGAATGTCACAATGGATGAAGATTATACACAATCAGTTAAAGGAAATGTAAAAGCTGTATGGGGAACTATTGATTATACTAAACCTTCATACTATACAAAAAAAGATAAAGATAAATTAAGATATAAATTTAATGGTATTGATGTAATTGATAAGAATTATTCACAAGCATTTCAGGATATCTTTATATTAATGGCGTTAGATGGTAAACAAAATGGAAAATATTTAGAAATTGGTGCTAATAAACCATTCGAACATTCAAATACTTATTTATTAGAAGATAAATTTAATTGGCAAGGTGTATCATTGGAATTAAATCCTTCATTAGTTACATGGTTCAATGGTAAAAGAAAAAATAAGTGTTTGAATAGAGATGCAACTAAAGCAGATTATTTACAAATATTAGACAATGAAAATTTAGGAACTGAATGGGATTACCTTCAATTAGATTGTGAGCCGGCAAGAAATACATTTGAATCATTATTACTTATACCTTTTGAGAAATATAAATTTGCTGTAATAACATATGAGCATGATTGGTATATTGATGAGGATAAAACTATCAGAGATAAAAGTAGAAAGTATTTAAAAATGATGGGGTATGAATTAGTAGTAACAAACATTTCAGTTGATGATAAATCACCATTTGAAGATTGGTGGGTACATCCAGAATTAGTAAATCCGAAAATAATTAAACTTTTAAAGGATAATTCAGAAATAAATTCTGTAAAATCGTATATATTCAATCAAAAATAACTACATTTTACAATAGTGGTGTTAAAGAATTAAATAAATCAAAACATATGAACGCAAAAAATGTATTAAGCAAAATAGCTAAAATGTTGACTCTTTCAGATGAGTCACCTATTCAAGCTAAAACAGCAGATGGCAAAATATTACAATCATCTAACTTCGATGTTAATGATGATGTATTTGAAGTAGGTGCAGATGGCAAATTAACGCCAGCAGAAGATGGTTCTTACACAATCACATTCACAACTCCAGAAGGTGTTGAAACAACTCAAGTATTAGATGTAGCAAAAGGAAAGATTGAAGAAATCTCTACTCCAGCAGAAGAAGCAGATGAAACAGCCGGAGCACCTGAAGAAAAAGGTGAAGAGGAAATGGCATCAGCAAAAGTAAGTGATAAAGCAGCACCTGCAGAAGTAGGAGAAGCAAAATCATTACCAAATACAACTGATGAAGACCCAAGAAACACAATTGGAAGTGATACAGATGATGGTAAAGACCCAATAATTTCTTTAGAAGGATTACATGAAAGAATGGGTAAAGTAGAAGAAGCATTAGCAGCAATCAAAACTCATTTAGAAAGTGCAGCTCCAATGGAAGGTGCACCATTAGTTAGTTCATTAGAACCAACAGCGGGTGTATCAAATATGAGTGCAGTTGAGCCTGATGAAGATGAAGAGTTACCTAAATTAGATGGTGCTCCAATTGACCCATTAGTAGCAGAAGCAAATAAAAATAATTACGGAAAGAAATCAGCGAATTACCAATCGACTGTACTTTCTAAAATGTATAGATAAAAATATTAAAAACAAAAAAATCATTTTAAAATGAACAAAAGACAAAATTTCGAACAACCTACGTTTACACAAAACACGTACGCAGGTGAATTCGCAGGCTCTTATATCGCAGCAGCGTTATTAAGTGCAAAGACTTTGGACAACAAATATGTAACTATTCACCCTAACGTGAAGTACAAAGAAGTTATCCAAAGAATTGATGTTGCAAACGTCGTGAATGACGCATCTTGTGACTTCGTAACTTCAGGTAGTGTAGCATTATCAGAAGCAGTATTAACTCCAAAAGAATTACAAGTTAACTTACAATTATGTAAGCAACAATTCGTACAATCTTGGGAAGCTTTACAATTAGGTTATTCAGCATTTGACACAATCCCTAAATCATTCAACGATTATTTAATCTCTTATGTTGGTGGTGTTGTAGCTCAAGCAACTGAAATTTCTATTTGGCAAGGTGTAACTGCAACTAACGGACAATTTGGTGGATTCCAACCGGCGTTGAGTGCAAGTATCTCAGCAGGTGCAGCAGGACATGTATTATCAGCAAGAGAAGATGGAAGTGGTCCAATTATCTCTGGTTCTATTACAGCAGCAAACGTATTAAGTAAATTAAATTCAGTAGTAGCAACTATTCCTAACACAGTTTACGGAAAAGAAGACCTTTTACTTTATGTACCAACAAACGTAGGTAAAGCTTATCAACAAGCTTTAGCTGGTGGTGCAGTAGGTGCAAATGGTTGGAATAACCAAATGAACGTAGGTGATAAGCCTTTCAACTTCAATGGTATTGAAATCGTAATGTGTCCAGGTATGATTGATTCAACTATCGTAGCAGCACAAAAATCAAACTTACACTTCGGTACAGGTTTGTTAAGTGATTTCAACGAAGTTAGAGTTATCGACATGGCTAACATTGATGGTTCACAAAACTATCGTGTTATTATGAGATACACAGGTGGAACAGTATTCGGAATCGGTCAAGATATCGTTTACTACGGAGCTTACTAAAAATAATTGATTGGTCGGTGGGGAGTATCGTAGAACAGAAACCCACCAACTAATTTCACAAACACAAAAACATTAACACTATGAGTTGTAATTTATCAGCAGGTAGACAAGAAGTATGTAAAGAGTCAGTAGGTGGTTTGCAAGGAGTTTATTTTATGAACTATCCTTCATCATCTTACAATCCTACATTCGAAATAGATGCAAACGGACAGATAACATCTTTCCCACAAGATTCTACAGTCTACTACTATCAATTAAAAGGCAATAGTGCATATACTGAAACTGTTAACTCTTCAAGAGATAATGGTACAACTTTCTTTTCTCAGGCATTAACTCTTAATCTTAAGAAATTAACTAATGAGATGACTACACAATTGAAACTAATGGCATACGGAAGACCGGTTGCTATTTTGTGGACAACAAATGGTGAAACATTAGTTGCAGGTTTAACTAAAGGAACAGATTTAACTGGCGGAACTATTCAAACAGGTGCAGGATTAGGCGATTTATTCGGTTACTCTATCACTATGACAGGTTTAGAACCATTACCAGCACAATTCGTTTCAGGTTCAACTGCTACTGACCCATTTGGTTTTGTTGGAAATCCTCCAACAATTGTAACAGGAAGTGCAGCTTAATATAGCACGATTGTAAAAATATTAAATAGCTACTCTCTATATGGGGTAGCTATTTCTATGTCATTTAACTATTATGAGTAAATGTGGTGTTAAAGACATATAAACACGAGCTAATGTTAACTTATTACAACGATAGATACAACGATTATCAGTTTAGAGTATCTCCAATACAATGTAATGCAACTTATTTAAAATGTGAATTACAAAATATGTACACATTAGTAAATAATTCATTTTTATTTAATCCTGGTCAATGGAGTTATGATAATTATGAATCAATTGTATCAATATCTTTTCAATTAGGAAGTTTTGATTCAGTTGAATCGGGTGCTGAATATAGAATGAGTTTAGTTCCATATGTATCAGGCTCCGGTTATTTAGATGCAGTATGGCATGGTAGTCTTCAAGTGTTTACATCACAATCAGTTGATAAAGCAAATTATACAAACCAAATACCTTTAGATGGCAAATTTGTATCTAATGTATCAGAAAACAAATATGTAATACTTACTTAATATGAAATTCCAACAAAACTTTTCAGTTGTAAACTTAGGTTCACAAGATATACCTCAAATTTTAGAAGATACTAAAACTCGTCTACAATGGGTGCCATTGGGTATCTATGGGCATGATGATTTCTTTCAAATGGTAACCTTAGCTCATACTACATCTACAACTAACTCAGCATGTATTGAAGGTATAGCAGATTTAATATTTGGTAAAGGATTATATTCTAAAGATGAGGTATTCAATCTTACATTACAAAAGATATTGCCGCAAGAGGAATTAAAAAGAGTCAGTTTTGATTTAAAATTATATGGTAATGCTGCATTTCAAGTTTATTGGGATGATTCACATACAAAGATTATTAAATTATATCACGTACCTGTTCAATACTTAAGAGCAGAGAAGATTGGTAATAATCCTAAAATAGAAAACTATTATTATTGTACAGATTGGAATGACCAAAGAGCAGTGAGAAATAAAAAATGTATTCCCGCTTTTGAAACATCAACAGAGAAATGTGAAATACTTTATATTAAAAACTATTCACCAGGTCTTTATTATTATTCTCTACCTGATTGGGTTTCAGCTCTTCAATTTAGTTATGTAGAAGCTGAATTAAGTAATTTACATATCAATAATATTGAGAATGGTTTTCTGCCGGCAGTAATGGTAAACTTTAATAATGGTATTCCAGCTCCTGAAGAAAGACAAACTATTGAAGACTTAGTTCAACATAAATTTACAGGCACTAAGAACGCAGGTCGTTTTATGATTTCATTTAACGATGATGCAAGTTCTAAACCTACATTAGATATAATTGATATTGCAAACTTACATGAAAAATATGAGTATGTTGCAAACTACGCACAGGATAGAATCTTAGTTGCACACAGAGTTACTTCACCTCTTTTATTTGGTGTAAGAACACAAACTAATGGTTTTAATTCTACGGCAGATGAGATGATGACAGC
>Ga0114962_10001771_pt1 | contig 18438 bp, 17 predicted proteins | sample C_130820_MF_Meta_FD_87017 | JGI IMG/M metagenome (GOLD analysis project Ga0114962, IMG submission 87017) | Freshwater microbial communities from Lake Croche, Canada to study carbon cycling - C_130820_MF_MetaG | ecosystem: Environmental > Aquatic > Freshwater > Lake | place: Lake Croche, Canada...
ATCAATATTATTAGTAACATTATTATTTGCTTTATGTAACAAATTATTTACATACGGATTATTATACATCATATCAGGTGGATAATAATTTGGATAAGTGCTTGGTATGGCAATATCTTTTTGATTCGAATAAAATGGTAAATAGTCTGTTGTAGGTAAAAATCCAGTACTAGACATCATGGTTGATGGGAAATTTTTTAATGTAATATCACCATTAGTATTTGAATTTGGTGGTTGATATGCATTAACAGGTGTTGGTGAATTACGAGAAAGTAAACTTTCTTTAACATCACGAATATTCATATTTCTTTCTGCAGAATCTGATGCATATTGTCCAACACCATTAAAAGTGCCAAATCCTCCCAATGATGCAGTATTCATATTTTGACGTAGTGTTGTCATTGGTGTTGTTGTTTCAGCAATATATCCGCCCATATTTTCAGATCCCATAACACCAACCATCGGCGCAGAATTTATTCTCATTGTCGCCATTGGATTTGTTACTGTAGATGTATAACCGTTACCTCCAATAGAAGATACAGGTAAACCCATTAAATTATTACTCATAATTCTATTTGTTGGTGTATTTTGATATTTTGAAATTTCTCCTGCACCTGAACCACCCATACTTCCTGTAAAACTTTCATTGGTAACTGCACGCATTGTCGCTAATGGTTGAAATTGTGATACTTCTCCAGTATTAGAACCACCCATACTACCAGTAAAATTTGCATTTTGGTTTAATCTTTGTGTTGGTGTCGCTTGGAATAATGACATTTCACCAGTATTAGAACCACCCATACTACCTGTAAAATTTGCACTCTGGGTTAATCTTTGAGTTGGTGTCGCTTGGAATAATGACATTTCACCTGTATTAGAACCACCCATACTACCTGTAAAATTTGCATTTTGAGTTAATCTTTGTGTTGGTGTCGCCTGGAATAATGACATCTCACTTGTACTAGAACCACCCATACTTCCAGTAAAACTTGCATTTTGATTTAGTCTTTGTGTCGGTGTCGCCTGGAATAATGACATATAACCTGCACTAGAACCACCCATACTACCGGTAAAACTTGCATTTTGAGATGTTCTTTGTGTTGTAAGTGGTTGATAACTAGATACATCACCACCATTACTTGAAACAATACCACCAGTATATAATGAATTTGCAGTAGAACGTTGAGTGACATAATTATTATATGAACTTATATCATTATTAGGAATTGAAACAGAATTACCTATACCAGATATATCATTTGCAAGTTGTGTTTTAAATGGAGTTTTTACTTTACCAAAATTATCAATTGAAACACTCGCTTCAAAATTACCTGGACCCGCTGTACCCTGTTGAACAATTTCTTTATCACCACGATGACTTTTATCAAAATTCCAATTACCTTTATCAGTCGGCCCTGTTACAGTTGAAGCGGTTGGTAGAACAGTATAATCTTTATTTAATTCACCATATGTAACTGGTTTTTTATTTACTACGTCACCAATTATTGCACTTTTTTCTTGACCTACTGAACCTTTTGTCATTGGTTGTGTATATGATACTTGAGGATTATCCCATCGTCTTAAATCATCAATAGTTCGTTCAGGTGGTTGATAAGGATCGTGGAAACCAACTTTACCATCTTGATTTGCACCAAGATTTAAACCAGGTGTAACTTTAATATCATCAAATGGTTTATCATTACGTTTTTCTTTACCTGAAAAATATCTATCTTGTAATAAATCTACTTGTACAGGAGTACCTCTAGTGTATGAAGACATCATTATTGGTTGAGAGACAGTAGAAAAACCTTCTTCAAAATTTTCAATAATATTTGGTTGTTCTTTTTTAGAAAAATAAAAACGAGAACTACCAGTATAAATATCTAATTTTTGTTCCATATTTCTAGAATTTTCTTGGGTGATTAATAATCCTTTATCCTTGAAAAAAGGTTGCATATTATTATGGGTTAATTCATCTTTGTTAAATATTTTATATGTCATATCATCATCTGTTTTATTATAAGGTGTCCAATTATCTGGTAATGTTAATTTTCCCATATTTTCTGGTTTTGGTTGTGAATATTTTATTGGTTGTGATGAAAATTGTTCATCTAATGTTGTTAGTTTATTAATTGGTCCTTCCATTAAATTACTATCATTACGATATAAATCTAACATTGAATCTCCAATTGTATTTTTATATTTTGGTCCACTAATAGGTGATAGATATTTATTTTCTGTATCTAAATCATAGACTCTCTTGTTAAACAATTGAGGAATTATATTTTTATTATGAGGATCATCTGATAATATTTTTTTTTCTTTAACCACAGAATCCATCGATTCTAAGACACGTTTTTTTTGATCAAATCCATTTCTGGTTGTAGATATAGATATTATTTCATCTTCTTCATCAGTCTCAATATCAGAATCTTCTTTATTTAGTCTGTCACTAATATATTTACCTGCCAAACCTAATAAACCAATGGCTAAAACTTCCATATTATTATTATCTAATAAAAATAATATAAAAAAATTTATTTTAAAGAAACTGCATTTTGTATTGTTGTCATTGCTTTTTCTAGATCTATTTTTGTATCATATCTTGAACTTCTTCCTTCTCTGTTATTTCCTTCTGTTTCTTTATTACCATAAAATACCCATTCTCTAGGATCAATGATAGGAGTAAAATGAACATCATACGCTGTTTCACGAAATATTTTATTATCAGTATCTAATCTTGAATTATTAAGATCTAAATATGATGAGCATTCTGTATTAACAGGAGTAAAATTATTAACTGTTTCGAGTAAACGTTTCTTTTTTTCTTCTAAAGTATTTCCTGATGTATATTTTGTGTCTGAATAATCTCTCGCAAGCATGTTTTCAACATCGACTCTTAATATTCTATCACCTGTATCAACTTCACCTGTATCATAATTTCTATTTGCTCTAGGTCCATTATATGATACACATTTAGCATCATTTTTAGATGAATCTTCGTTTATTTTATAATAAGATGGTCTAACTGATTGTACAGTTAATTCTTCTTGAAAAAGTGAATCATATTTTTTTCCAGCATATATTCCTGCCATATCTATATACTTTCTATATATAAAAAATAAAAATATATAATTTTATTTTTTATTTAAATTCAACCATATTTGTTGGCGCAATCGCACGATCATTTAATAGAGGTGTTACAATATTTTCATATATACATTTATTTTTACCAGATGGTTCACACGCTTCAAATTTTTTTGAAGCACATTTAGAACCAGGTAAATTTATTAAAAGTAAATCATTTTCTATTTCAACTCTTCTATTTTTACTTACTAAAGTATTACTTAATTGAGCACCTTGATTAAATGTGCTTGTTAAAGTATTTTCATTATAATCAAGAAATAATTGATATAATTCAGGTGATTTAGTTGTTACTGTATATTGTTGTGTTGCGCATTCATCATATGGTAATCTATCAAAAATACCGGCCATTTTATATAATATATATTGAGATAAATAATTTTATTAATATAATTATTTATCTTAATTTTGAATTTAAATATCTTGTATCATCACCGCCTAAATTTTTAAAAATTGGTTGAGCTGTTAAATAATAAGGTACATCATCAATTCGTTCTGCATCTCTTAATATTGGTCTATAATCATTACTTCTTGTTTGTTCTCCTAAATAAATTTTTTCATAACTGTTTATATCTCCAAAACCTCTACCTAATGTTTTTTGTGGAGGAGGCATGTGTGATGATAAATCTACATTTTGTCTTCTGGGTGTTGACTTAAAAGTATAAAATTCACCCTTGTCTTTTACTCTATCATATTCTTGAACTATCTGCTGTAATACATCATTATTTAAATCATAATATGTTCCTGAGGGTGTATTAGAATTAAATTCATTAGATGATATACTACCAAAATTTTCATATGTTTGTCTTGGTGGCATATCAGTTTCTATAGATTCTTTATGTTCACGATTTACAGTACCAAAAATTAAATTATTTTCATTATTTACATTTTGATAACTATTATTTCTATTTGATGGGATAAATCCGATTGTTTCAATTGACGAAGATAATGGATTAGGGAGAGATGAAGGATTTAAACTATTAACTGAACTAGGATTATTAGAATTACATGTATTACATGATGCACCTGATAATTTTTCAAAATTTTTTGTAAAATCTACGTATTTTAATTTTTCTTCAATTCTAGACATATATTAAGACTAGAAAATAATATTAATTATATAAAATGCAAGAAAATATTAATGAAACATTTAATAATATTTTTTCTGAACCGATAAAGGCCCCTAAATCTATTTTTTTTGAAATTGTATTAGAAGATAATAAAAAAACAGAAGTATCTGATATATTTGAATGTTTATTGAATATGTATGTATATGGATTTAAAAAATTAAATCTTTCATTTACAGAAGATTCTATTTTTCAATTAAAACCATATTTTTTAAGTATTGGAATAAATTTTAATGTTGAATTTATTCCCTTTGATACTGGATTATTTAATGATCCGAGATATAAATATAGATATTGCTCTATTGAAACATCATCTTTTTTATCAAATGAGGAATTAGATAAACCATATTTTATGTTAAATGCAAATCAAACATCTAAATCAGAATTAAAATATTTTTATGCAACATATCAAAATGAATATGAATATCTTATTTTTTTATCATTTGATTATATTTAATATATAACTAAAAAAAACTAGGAAATTCACAGTTAATATTCTCATCTTTACATTTTAAATTAGAATCTAATAATTTTAGAAATGGTCTAATATCATTTGGAAATTTATTTTCTACATTGAAATATAAACCTTGCATTGATTTTCTATCAAATAAATCAGTTTCATTACGATATAGATTATGTTCAAAATTATCTTTGATTGTTAATTTATCTAAAGCACATGATTTTAGATTATCATTTTCCCATAATGTATTTGCATATGGATTATTTATAGATGATTCTCTGCAGGGTTCTTTAAATTCTTCTTTTGTTGTTGCATATAAAAAAATAGACATTAACCAAAAAATCAAACCAAATCCATTCTTCTTAAATATAAATAATATTAATCCCATATATAATCCAAACATTATCAATCCCTCCCGATTTGTTGGATTAAAATTCAATAACTTTTTTTTATTAAAAAACTCGAATACCAATTTATCCATTATAATAAAAATTTATTATTTTTATTATAATTTATAATTTTTGACTTTTTAAGAATTCTTCTAAACCATTCATTTGTTCTTCTGAAATATTTCCTGACATCTTTTCTTTACCCATTTGTGCCATTATTTTAGATGTAAATCGTGCAATTAAATCTTTCATTGATAAGTTAGTGCAATCTCTGAATAATTTTGATCCTTTTAATGTACTACTAATATTTACATCTTTTGATTCTCTTAATAATTTACTTCCAGCAATAACATCATATATTGTTACTTTTCCAGATGATAAAAATTCTTGTAATTTATCTTGAGCTTTTTCAATTGCAAAATTTAATATATTCTCAATTTTATCATTACCTTTTTCCTTACTGTAATCATCTATTAATTTTTCTATTATTTCAATAATATATTTTTTACCAAGTACACCATCTCCTTTTTCTGATAATTTATCTATTACTGACGCCATATCAATTTTATCAACACCAGCAGATGCCATTATTCCTTTAATTTTATCTGGAGTTAAAGTTTTAAAATCTTGTAATTGTTTTAAATCAATTCCTGTTAAATCTAATTTATCTAATCCAGATAATGTTAAAAACTCGGTTAAAACAGATGAATCTATCTTAGATACAAGATTTGATATTTTTTTAATATCAATTGTTCCTTTTTTCTTACCAAGACCATCTAATTTATCTAATAATGCACTAATTTGTACTTGTTTTTTATTTAATTCATTTTGATTATCCGCGATAATTAAATATATCATTTGAATTGTTTCCCATACATATTCAATTAGTATTTCATCTATATTACTTTCAATTAAATTATATAAATTAATTTTGTGTAAAAATATAAGTTTATTTTTTTTATGAAAAAGTAATTTATCACGTGTTAATAAAGAATTAAATAATGCATCATTTGTTGATATTTTATCATAAAATGCTTTTAATATATCACTATAATTAAATGTTGTTACATCAAGTTCATAATCAATAAGTTTTAATCTATTAAAACTTTCAACGAATTCACAATATCTTGTAAGTGCTAATTCTGGAATTTCTGTCATATTATATGATAATTAATTGAATCCTCTTTATACCATTTAATTATTTTTTTCCTCTTAACATATTTAAAATTTTCTTTTTATTATCAGATATTGTTTTATCAACCATTTCAGTATTCATTAAAATTAAATCATTATTATTTGTTGATTGAAATAATTTATCTGTATTTTTTTCATCAATAAACGTATAATTATCTGATATTTTTTTAATCTCCTGTTTTGGTATTCCTCGTTCATCTTGAGGTGATGGTTGTGTTATTTTTTGTTCTTTATTTTTTATACTATTTGTTTTAATATTAAAATATATTGTAGACTTTATCCATCCTAGAACATTATTTTTCTCAATTGGAATATTAATATCAGGAATTAATAATGTAGGTAATTCACATTTTAATAAACAATTTTTTAATACAGGATGGATTTTAACATGATCATAATTATTTTTATCTATTAAAATAAATGTTGACAGTAAATTATTATTTTTTAATTCCTGAATAACATCATTTGAAAATATATCAGTTGAACTATATAATAAAAATCTATTCTTATTCATATATTTTTAATATATATTATGCTTAAATAATTAATATATTTTTATTATATGTCAGAAGAAAATATTATTCAAGCCCATGTTCGTATATTTAGTAAATTAATTTTTATAATTTCTTGTTATGATATTGAATATGCATATGATTATGCACATAATCTAAATAGTAAGACATTTAAAAATTTTTTTAAAATTATTAAAACAAATGATACTAAAATTATTAATGATGCATATGAAGAATCTAAACAAATAATTTATATAATCCAATTACCAATTCCTGAATTATATTCTTTTAATTTTAGTAAAGATATATTTCACATTCACCTTGCAATTCCTTTTTGGTATAAAAAAAATGTTTCTGAAAAAGAATTAGAAACACTAAAAAAAGAATATAATGAATATTTAAGCGATATACAAAGAATTACTATCCATAAATTTGTAAATATTAAAGATAATCGTAGAATATATGATAATAATGCGGAAGATAAATTATATAATTATATGATTGAATTAATAGAAAAACATCTTAATAATCAAAATAAATTTAAAAGAATGAATTATACTGGCGGTAAAACAATTATTTATGGGGAAAGAATGTATTTAGATTAATCTGAGATTCTCTTTAATTCTACTAAATATGGTGTAATATATTTTGATAATTGTATTACATTAACATTTTTTTCATCAAATACATATTTACTATCGGGTTGTTCTGCAATAGTCCAAGATGTTAAAATAATTGCGGATAAAAGATTATTAGGTATACTTTCATATTTTGATGTTAAATCTTTGAGTAATGATTCTCGTACATCTGGTTTTGATAACCATGAAACAAGAAAAGTTAATCTATTCACTAATATATTATTCTTAGAGGGATATTGTTGTTCTAATAATTTTTTTATAAAAAGATATATTTCAAATATAATATCCTCTCCAATTGTATTTATTACACTTTGTTTAATTATATCAAGATTTGGTTTTTGTCTTAATATAGTTCCAAATGAAATTTTACGCCATGATCCAGGATTACCTGCTCTTCCAGCACGTCCTCGCGCCTGCGCTAAAATTCTTTCTTCATCTGAATCAAATCCAATTATTACATGAAGTCCTTTTGGTGAAAGTTTATTATCATATTGGTAATCACTACCTCTACCACCTAAATTCGTTGTAATGATAATTCTATTAGGCCCTAATTTTTCATCAAGAATATGTTTATCTGATGACGCCTCATAAATTGAAGGATTTAATAATTTTGTTTTTAAATAATTATAAACATCACGTGCACGATCTGGATTTTCAGTTATTATTAATATAGGTTGTTCATTCTTACGAATATTTATTTCATCAAATATTTGTTGTCTCCATTCCTCTATTGTTTTTACATTAATAGAAGGTTTAATTTCTACAAGTTGTGGGACTGCAAATTCAGGTAAAATAAACGGTTGTCTATTAATTCTCCATACTTTTTGTTGAAATTTAAGTGTATCCTTATCTAAACCCACCGTACCAGATAATCCAAATATTAATTCAGATTCTCTTATATATCTGTATAATGAATATGATCGAACAGATATTGTTGGTTCCGTAAAAATAATTTTAAAGCGGAGACTATTTTAAATGACACGATTTATTTCTTATAAATTTTAGGTTCTTTCCTATATTTAGATTTAATATCATCTATGTCTTTTTTAGTCTTGGTTAAAGAAGACTTAAAATAATTAGTAAAAGTCTCTAATTCAATATATTTTATAGACTTTTTTATTGATTTCTTTATTAAATCATAACTCATTGGTTCATCCTTTCTCATATAATACTTAAGTTGATTAAATAATTTCTCTATTGGGTTTTGAAAGTGATGATAAAAAATAGAATTTTACTATTGAAATTGATATATGTATTTTCTAAATCCATTTGAAAATTATATAAAGACAGATTATTATATAATATAAAGATGGAAAAATATAATATCAAAACTTTTATAAAAAAATCAAATGAAATACATAATAATAAATATGATTATACAAATATTATATGGAAAAATGTTGGTGTAAAAGTTAGTATTAAATGTAATGAACATGGTAATTTTGAACAAACACCCTCAAATCATTTAATGGGAAAAGGATGTTCTTATTGTTCTGGTGTAGGTAGAATAACAAAAGATATTTTCTTAGAAAGAGCAAAAAAAGTTCATAGTGAAAAATATGAATATATATTAAATGATGATAAAATTACTAATACTAAAGAAGTTCAAATAAAATGTAAAATACATGGAATTTTTTTACAAACACCAAAAAATCATTTAAAAGGTCAATGCTGTCCAAAATGCTCTAAATATTATAAATATAATCAATCAGAATTTATTGAAAAATGTATAAATATTCATAATGATAAATATGATTATTCAAAAGTTAATTATATTAAAAATTCAATAAATATTAAAATTATATGTAAAATACATGGTGAATTTGAACAATTACCATTAAATCATTTAAAAGGTAATGGTTGTTATAGATGTAGTGGATTTAATAGAAATACCGAAGACTTTATTAATAAAGCAAAAGAAGTACATGGTGATATATATGATTATTCAAAAATAAATTATGAAAATACAAGAAAATCTGTTATTATTATATGTAAAATACATGGTGAGTTTGAACAAATTCCAAATTATCATTTAAGTGGTTGTGGTTGTACTAAATGTCAATTTTATTCACATTCAAAAGTATGTTTAAGATGGTTAAATCAAATCGAAAAAAATTTAGGATATAAAATTTGTCATATGAATAATGAAGGTGAAATGAAAATTAAAGTAAATAATAAATTAATTAAATTTGATGGATTTGATCCAAAAACAAATACTGTGTATGAATTTCACGGTAGTATGTGGCATGGAGATCCTCGTGTTTATAAAAGTACTGATATTAATCCAGTTAATAAAAAATTATATGGGGATTTATATTCAGATACATTAAAACGTGAAGAATTAATAAAAAAATTAGGTTATAATTTAATTATAATGTGGGAAAAAGATTTCAAATAATCATTAAAAATATAAGTTTTATTATATTTTTAAATTATTTCTTTTTTGATAATCGTATATGCCTGACTGTCTGATTATGTTTATCAAAAGATGAATCAGTAAATACACCAAAATCACAACAAGAACAATAATATTTAAATTGTGTTGCCCTATCTTCTTTTATTGAATGATTATTTAATTTATGTGTCAAATAATTATTATTGTTATCTGATTTATAATCACAATCAGTACATTGATAATATTTCTTTTCTTTAATTGGTTTCTTTTTTCGTATTCCTGTTTTATGTAATTCTGTTTCTTCGTGTTGAATTAATGAATACCTTATATCAGTTCCATAATTACATTTTTCACAAAAATATTTGTATTTATCCATTTATAATATATTATATATAAATTTTTAAATTGCTTACTAGAAAATAATAGTTTTAAATTTTTAAGTTATAAAAAATGAAAGTTTAATATATTATTAAAATAGTAAATATACTTATATAAATATAATGGAAATAAAACAAAATAAATCAAAAGATAAGATTTTACCATTTGAAGATTCATTTGAATCACATATTGGATTTAAAAAATATTTTAAACAAGAATTAAATATTGGAATTAATCCAAAAACAATTACAAGAAAATCAGGAAAGGCAATAAATTTTAAATGTGATGAATGTAATCATATGTTTATAAATTCACCTCACGGGTTAAGAGGATGTAAATTTTGTGAAAATCAAGAATTATGTAAAGATAATTCTTGTAAAATATGTTTTGAAAAATCATTAGCATCAAAACATTTTAATTCATTTGATATTTATAATTCGATTCATACTATATTTAATAAATTACCTGAAATTTCTAAAGAGGATGAAAATAAATTATTATTAGCCTTCAATAAAGATATTAATAGATTTGATATTACAAATAATGAAATAAGTAATCCAAGATATATTTTTAAATCAAGTACAAAAGAAATATATTTTATTTGTAGAAAATGTAATCATAATTTTTCTAATAGACCAGTACATATTGATAAAATTAAAGATTGTCCATATTGTTCTCCTAAAAATGCTAAAATGTTATGTCCTAAAAATTTAAATTGTGATAAATGTTTCAAAAAATCATTTGCAAGTCATCCAAAAAGTAAGTGTTGGGATAATAATGAAGGAAAAAATGAAGGTAAAACACCACATGATGTATTTTTATGTGGACAATATTATGCAGATTTTATATGTGATGAATGTGAACATTCTTTTTCTGCAAAGTGTAATAATGTATCAACTGGATATTGGTGTCCTTATTGTGCAGGACAAAAAAGATGTGAAGATATCGATTGTTTAATGTGTTCTGCTAGAAAATTATCATCTCATCCTATGTCATTTTATTGGAATAATGAAAAAAATCCAAAAAATATATTACCTAAAGATATATCATTGACAAATAAAGACAAATATTGGTTTGATTGTCCATCTGATAAAAAACATCCTTCGTTTGAAATGGATGCTCATCATATATCTCGTGGTCAATCGTGTCCATTATGTGTTAGAAAAACTGAATCAAAATTTGGTGGATTTTTAAATTCAAATGAACCATTTGAAAAAGAATTTACACCTATTTGGTTAAGAAATGGTATTAAAAATTCATTTCCTAGATTTGATTTTAAATTACAAAAATATTTAATAATTATAGAAATAGATGGATTACAACATTTTGAAACTCGTGGTAAATGGGTGATCCAATTATTAGACAAGATACTGATATTCTAAAAATGGAGAAAGCAATTAATAATGGATTTTCAGGAATAAGACTTTTTCAACCTGATGTATTTGAAGATAAATATGATTGGGAAACTTGGACTATAAATGCAATATCATTATTAAAAACTGTTGATAAACCATTATGGATATTTCCAAATAATTCTATATATGAAAGATATCTTAAACTCTGTAAAGATAAAAATATTAATACATTAATTATAAATACTGATAAATCAAAAAAATCAATAGAAGTATAATTTTCTTTATAACATATTTATTTAATTTAAAAATATTTAAGAAAATAAATATATAGTATATTATATACAAATGGTTCACAAAACAAAACCAAAAGTCAAAGTTAAGAAAAAAGAAGATAATTATGACTTTATGAAAACTGTCAAAGATAATATTAAAAATATTATTAACGATGATTCTACAACAAATATAATTAACGATTTAGCAATTAAAACAAATAAAATTGTAATTCATAGTTATCAATTTATAAAATTATACTGTCTTGATTTATACAAAAATAATAAACCATTTCCAAAAATAGATAAAGAATTTATATGTGATGTATTCAAAGTCATTACAATTAGAAAATGTGGAAGTGGTGGATACACTGATGAAAAAATGCCCCAACAACTAAAAGATTTAACTTTATTTTATAAAGATCATTATAAATCTACTTGTGATGAAAAAGAAATTTTATATTATGATAAAATGAGTTATATTTTAGCATATGAAGCGATTGATATGATAACCAATATTGAAAATAATATTAGAGAACATTTTATTCAACACCTTAATAAATTTGTTAATATCTCATTCAAATTAAAAGATAATATGGATAAGATAACAAAAGAAACCAAAGACAAAGAATTAAGAAAACAACAGAAAAAAGAGTTATATAATGAAATTAAGAAGGTAAAGGATGATATTTTAAGTTTTGATGAATTAAAATCTGATATCAAATATCATAATTGGATTAAAGAACAAAAGAAATTTTTATTACCAAATAAAACCAAATTTGATAAAAATAGTATTATTTATGATATTAAATCTAATCCAATTGATTATCTAAAATCAATGATATATATCGGTACTGAATTAGAAAAAGTATATGATTTAGAAACTGAATACCATACATTACATTTATTTAATGTTCTACCATTAAGAACTAATATCGTTCCTAAAAATATTACAATTGATACATGCGGATTAATTCAAAACTTTTTAGGAGATGAATCAACTACAGAACATCTAAAAAATTATAAAACAGGAAATAAACAATTTCTATTATGGAACAGACTATTCAAATTAGACAAAAAGATATTTGTAAAAAATAAATATGAATTTAACTATATGATTAAATCTGATGGCATTTCAGTTAGTGTATTATTTATAAGAATAGGATTAGACGGAAAACCATTAAAGAAATCTAATAAAAATAACCGTGAAGAAGAAAATATGAATTATATTGAAAAGGTTGAATTTACAGATGAAATGAAAAAGAAAAAAATTGTAGTTGCTGATCCAAACTATTCAGATTTAATATATTGTGGTTCAAAAAATGAAAATGGTAATTTAGAAACTTTTAGATATACACAAAATCAACGAAGATTAGAAACAAGAGTTAAAAAATATAGTAAGATAATGGATGAAGTATCAAAAGAAACTAAAATAAATAATATGAATATCAAAGAGATAGAGACTGTTCTAAGTAATTTTAACAGTCATACAAATAATTATAATAAATTCAAAGAGTACATAACACAAAAGAATAAAACAAATTTAATATTATTTAATCATTACGAACAATCATTTTATAGAAAGTTTAAATTAAATAGATATATTAACACACAAAAGAGTGAAAGTAAAATGATACATAATTTTGAAGAAAAATTTGGTTCTTCAAAAAAAGTAATGTTTGTAATGGGTGATTTTGATAAAGGTGATAATATGAAAGGAAAAGAACCCGTTATATGTAAAAAATTTAGAAAGATATTTAAGAATGCTGGATATGAAACTTATTTGGTAAATGAATTTAGAACATCTAAATTATGCAATTGTTGTCATAAGGAAATAGAACCGTTTTTAGAAAAGAAGAGTAATAAACCTAAAGACATCAAGAACAATAAGAAAATAATTTGTCATGGATTACTGCGTCATACAGACGTTAAGCCTCAGTGCGAGATAATCCATAACAGAGATAAAAATGCCGTTCAAAATATGTTATTTATAGTAGAGACTATAAAGAAAACAGGAAAAAGACCGTTGGCATTTAGTAGGTCGTTAGTTGAAACGACTTAAGAATTCATTCCCATTTAGAACTTTGTTCTACTAACTATTTTAGAGTTTGCACGATGGGATATAACCAAATTTTTATAGTGGTGATCATTGATGAAGACATTAAACGATTTTTTATTTACTTAATAAATCGTGTCATTTAAAATAGTCCCCGCTGTAAAATATTTGTATTCTAAAAATTCTTGAATTCCATATGAGAATTTCATATTACTAATAATTTGACCAGTACCTATATCTAAATATTGGATTTCACCCGCAAAAAGTATACCATAAACTTGATCTGCATTTTTATATTGTATTTGATCATTTAATTCAATTATTCGGTGATATTGTGATTTAGATTCTGGTGATAGATCATCTTCCTTTATAGACCAATTTTTAACAATAATTTTAAGATTATTTAATAATACTGGATTTTTATAATTACGGAAAAATGCTTCAATTGCACTAATCAATGATATAATATTTAATCTTGGATTATCTCTTTTAAAATCTTCAATTTCATTAAATAAACTTTTCTTCAAAATAAAATTTACTCCATCACGATAAATACTATCTGGGTGATATATATTAAATGCATTTCTTATCCATACTGTTTTTTCTGAATTCCATCTATTCAAAAATCCAGGGTATTTTTCTTTAATTAATTTCTCAACCATATCAGATACAACTTTAATTCCAGATGAAATAGGATTATCATTAAAAAATGAATTATAATATAAAATTGTATTATCTGCGATTGATATTAACACTTCTTTTACTATATTTCCATTTGGATCTGGATCTGAAGTTAATACTCGACCACTTGCATTATCAACAAGATGACTATCTGATTCATCTAATATTACAGTTCTTCTAACGTTATTATCTAATAATTGTCTTGGTACTGTAGGATCACTCGCTTCTTTTAATGCTTGTGATTCAAAATCAAAAGGTGTACCATAAATGACGTCATCATTGGATCCTGGGTCATTAATTCCACGAGCTCGAATACCAAATGCGTTAAATAATTTTATATTTGATAATCGACCATCCAATGCAAGATCATTTGTTGCAGTAATTATATGAACCGCTGTTGGTCTTGGATCCCTTGGATTATATGGAATTTTTAATCTTTTTTGGAGAATTGCAATCATTGCAACAATTAAAGATTTTCCTTGACCAGTTCCCGCTTGAAGTAACGTATTTTTTCCTTCTAAAAATTGTAGAACAGCGATTAATTGATTATCTCTGGGAAATTGTCCTCTAATTTTACAAGACATAAGAGCAACTTTTGCCACTTCTCTCAGTATAATTTCATCTAAACTATTTAATGTTTCTGGATTTATTGATCGACCATGTTTAATTCTTTCTCCATATTTAATATATTCATCTATAACACTAAGTTGATAATTAAGAAAATCCGCTTCAAGACGATTAATCGATTTATTATCAAGACAAAAATTGATTAGATCATCTCTAGATCTAATCTTAATAGATGGTAAATTACTATCAGGTTTTTTAACTCCAATACATGATTCAAAATATTTAAAATCTTTATTTATTTCACCTCCTAATTGATCAATAATCTGAAAATATTTATTTTTATATTTATCTAATTTATTTTTATATGACATTATTTATATCTATATATTTATAGATATAAATAAATTAATGTGTAATTAAATCAACTTTTAATTGTTTCGCCATACTTTTTAATGATTTACTTAATTTATCTACACATTCATCAAATATTTCTGTAATTGGTTTTTTACATTTATATCTTATTTGTAAAGTTCTCATTGAAATATTGGGTTGATGATCTCCTGCAAATTCTACACTTTCATGAATTTGTAATACATATCCAAGGATACCTCCTAATGTCATATCCTCATTCGGAATATTTAAAATACCTTCTTTCTCACTTTCTGTATCTACTTTTTCTTTTATCATTGTATTTAAAAATTCTAGTCTCATTAATAAACACGAAATTGCACGACGAAGAATTTCTAATTCTGTAAATTGTTGTTTTGACTCAAATCCTAATATAAATTTATTCTCCTCGACTTGTTCATATGCACACCCCGCCACAGGATCATAGATTGCGGGTGATTCAAATTCTTCTTCTAGATTTAAACCTAATTGTGCTTGACATGTCGCATCAATTTCTTCATTATTATTTAATTTTAATAATAATAATGGTTTTTTATATGGTGATTTAATTTCAACACCATCGTGATAAAATTTTGCCATATCAGTTGTTACCATTACAAGTTTTCCTGTTTTATTGGTATAATTTATATACATTGTTAAATAATTTTCATCGGTCGTTTTTCCATTATATAAATCTAAAAATTGTAAAACAGTTTGTTCATCATTTTTTAAATACATGATTGGTAAATTATTAAATCGCTCCCGTAATTGATCATTATTTATTAATCCGCTATTTTTTACAATTTTTATTTTGTTAAATGCATATGTAGGAACATATGTTTTTAAAACACGACGTAACATATTCGCATAATGAAAAGTAATATTGTTTATCTCAATCTTAATATTTGAATTAGAATATCCACCTGTACATTCATTCTGTTCTACTATTTTTACAGTTATTTTTTCCATTTTTCTTATATAATAATAGTATAATTTCCTTATACTATTATTATCAATTTTATATAAATTTTACTTATTTTTCTTCAAAAAATACATTCATTATTTTTGGTGTCAAAAAATATTCATCATTTTTCTTCAAAAAATACATTCATTATTTTTGGTGTCAAAAAATATTCATCATTTTTCTTCAAAAAATACATTCATTATTTTGGGTGTCAAAAAATATTCATCATTTTTCTTCAAAAAATACATTCATTATTTTTGTATAATAAGGTTTTAGTAATTTCTCTTTTAATTCAAACTCTTTTATTACATTTCCTAACTTCCAAACATCATTTGCAGACATATTGTATTTTAAAAATTTAAGCATTTCATTTATTGTCAATTGTTTATTTTTATGAATACCCTTCATCTTACCTAATGTGTAAAATATAATATTATATTCTTTATTATCTATAAATAATCTCTTAAAATTATCTTCGTTTTTATGTAACATCTTGTTATTATTAAATGTATAATATATATCTAACATTCTTTGACCAATATATTTAAATACCGCATTTACTAATCCAATTGTTTCTATTTGATCACTGAATACTTTACGATTCATTTTTGTTAAAACATCTTCTAATAAATTCTTCTGATATAAATAAATATATTGTTCTTGCTCTGTTTTATATGTTGAAGTATATTTCATTTTTTCATGATAATTATCATGTAAAACTTTACATAAATGAGTTTTTCCTGAATCATCCACTCTCGTAAATATATATCCTTCTATTTCTAATAATTCCTTTGATTTCATTATCTCAATTAAATCATCATATGATATTTCAGGGGACATTTCAATATTTAATTTATTTGAAAAATCAATTGCAATTTCATTACTTACCATTTTATTTTCACTGTCTCTTATAAATAATAAAAATAATTTTGCATATTTTTCTCCAAAACGTATATCATAGGACATATTAATTTTATTATCATAATGTACTATCTCAAAATTATATTGACATGATTTATCTAACTGTTGTTCAAATTGTTCTTTTGTTAAACCATATTTGACAAGACATTCATCAAACATTTCACCATGTGATAATATTGATTTATTCCCAAATATATATCGAAATGTCTTATACATGTCTATTTCTTTACGTGTTGCGTAATACCATTTATCATTATAAAAAAATACACTAATTAATGTTCCTTCATGACTTTCTGTATATTTAAGATCTTTTAATAATGAAGAATTTATTTGCTCAAATTTATTAAATGTTATATATTCAATATTTGGATGAGAAAATGAAATTATTTTTCCAGTTTCTAATGAAAAAATAATACTCCGACAAAGATTATAAATTTCCCATTTTGTATACTCTTGAGATGATTCTGTAAATAATTGAACTAATGAATTTTCATATTTTTTATAATGTAATCGATGATGATATGATTTAAATTGCATATCTTGATATATTAATTTAATTAATTGTTCAATATTAAAATTATTTTGCATTTTTTCTAAAAAACTATTTAATACCTCCATATTCTTCTTTTATTCATTCTGTTCATATTTCTTTATACCGTCAAATACTAAATTTAAGAACTCTTCTTTCAAAAGAGTCCTTAAATTTTATAATCATTTTACATCCTCGTCTTCATACTAAAATAACCCCTTTGTGTTCTAAACCAAAGTACCGTAAAATAAAAAATTTAAGAACTCTTCTTTTAGAAGAATTCTTAAATTTTATAACCATTTTCTGTCCGCGTCTTTATACTAAGGACCCCCTACGGGGTTCTTAATTTTAGTATTTGACGGTATCCTAAATGTGTAAATAAAATTGATTTAATTTTTTCATTATTGATAATATAGAGAAGTAATATGTTTATAAATCAATTAGATAAATTTATAGAATTAGAATTTATGAA
>Ga0114962_10001772_pt1 | contig 18434 bp, 15 predicted proteins | sample C_130820_MF_Meta_FD_87017 | JGI IMG/M metagenome (GOLD analysis project Ga0114962, IMG submission 87017) | Freshwater microbial communities from Lake Croche, Canada to study carbon cycling - C_130820_MF_MetaG | ecosystem: Environmental > Aquatic > Freshwater > Lake | place: Lake Croche, Canada...
AAAAGGTTTGAAATTGACTTTTGGTTTACGTGCTGATGCCACTTCATTCCCTTCATTTGATGAACCAAAGTATACAAATACGTATGTACCTAGTTTAACTTTCCGTAATGGAGTGAAATTGGCTTCTACAAATAAATTTCCTGAACCAACTGTTTTATGGTCACCACGTTTTGGTTTCAACTGGGATGTGAATGATGACAAGCAAACCCAAATTCGTGGAGGTTTAGGTGTATTCTCAGGTCGCGTACCTTACGTTTGGTTATCGAATCAATTGTCTAACAATGGGGTATTATTTGGTTCAGAAAACATTGCTAACCCAACAAACCGCCCATTCAATCCAGATGTAAATGCATACCGTCCGGCGATTACTTTGCCTTTGACTCCTACAGCTTACAATTTAGCTGTGACGGATCCTAACTTTAAATTCTCTCAAGTTTTTAGAACCAATTTGGCTTTAGATAAAAACTTAGGTGATGGTTGGATTTTAGGATTAGAGGGTATTTATACAAAGGACATCAATGCGGTTTATTTAGAGAACGTTAATTTACCTAATTCGACCGTTAAGGCTGTAGGTGCTGATAACCGTGTGATTTTCTACACCTTAGGTGCTAACGGACTTCCAGGTTCAGTAAAAAATTACGCCATTTATGGTAATACGGTTAAAGGTGTAAATTATCCTGCGGATGGTAAGAACACAGTTTCTAGTCCTAATATTTCTGATGCGATTGTCATCAAGAATACGGATTTAGGTTATTCGTATGCATTAACTGCTACTATTTCGAAATCATTTGAAAATGGTCTTTTTGCATCTTTAGCGTATACGAACTCTGATTCACGTTCGGTGAATGACGGGGGATCTATTGCGCAATCACAATGGAGTGGTCGTGTTATTTCGGGTGATCCAAATGAGAATGTGGCTTCATATTCTTCATATATTCAAACACATCGTTTTAATGCATATGGTTCATATCGTTTAAATTATTTGAACGAGAAGGCGAGTACTACTTTTGGATTTACTTATTCTGCTGCTCCAGCTGGTCGCTTCTCATATACTTACTCAGGTGATATGAATGGAGACAATCAAACCTCAAATGACTTGATTTTTATTCCTGCTAGTCAGGGTGATATTATGTTGAAAGATTTAGGTACTTATACCGCGGCTCAACAATGGGCTGATTTGGATAAATACATTACTCAAGATTCATATTTGAATGGACGTCGTGGACAATACGCTGAACGTAATGGAGCAGAGTTACCTTGGTCAGCGAACTTCGACTTTAAAGTAATTCAAGATTTCTATATCAAGGTTGGTGGCCATAAAAACACGTTACAATTTACTTTAGACGTATTTAACTTTGGTAACTATGTGACTCCTCAGTGGGGATTAAATCAATCAACACTTCGTGCAGGTTTAATTAGTTATACAGGTAATGATGCGGCTACAGGAAAACCTGTATTCCAGTTCCCTTACCGTTCAGGTACAACGCCATTGACTGAAACATTCCAAAGATCATTTGGTCTAGGATCTCGTTGGCAAGCTCAATTTGGAGTTCGTTATATCTTCAACTAAGATATTTTGATTCTGAGATAAAAAGGCTGCTCGAAAGAGCAGCCTTTTTATTTTGTGCTGTCACGTTAACCTCTTCTTTACATTCAGAAAATTCTATTTAATGAGATCTTATAATTGTGTCTATTAATCTCAAGATGATTCTTTTTTTAGAGACGCGTTAATCGCGCCTTATTATCCTGAAAAATAAATTAAAAAAGACGCGAGGTATCGCGTCTCTCCAAGCAAAAAAAACCAGGTTTCCCCGGTTTTAATTAAAACTCTTTATGATGTGCCATTCGATGTAAATCTTCTGGGCTTAATGATTTGAAATACTCGTAGGTGATTTTTAAACCCTCTGCACGTGATACCTTAGGCTCCCAGCCCAAAATGGCTTTCGCCTTTGTAATGTCTGGTTTACGTTGCTTAGGATCGTCTGTAGGCAATGGTAATGAAATAAGCTTTTGAGTAGTCCCGGTTAATTTGATAATTTCTTCACCAAATTCCTTAATGGTAATTTCGTCCGGATTACCGATGTTCATAGGTTGGGTGTAGTCGCTTAACAATAAACGATAAATGCCTTCTACTAAATCGTCCACATAGCAAAATGCACGCGTTTGTGAACCGTCGCCAAACATGGTTAAATCTTCTCCACGTAATGCTTGGCCTATAAAAGCAGGTAACACACGGCCATCATTTAATCGCATTCTTGGACCATAGGTATTAAAGATTCTGACAATCCTTGTTTCTAATCCATGATAGGTGTGGTAAGCCATGGTCATAGCCTCTTGGAAACGCTTTGCCTCGTCATATACACCACGTGGGCCTACTGGATTAACATTTCCCCAATATTCCTCTGGTTGAGGATGAACGGTCGGGTCTCCATAAACCTCTGAGGTAGATGCGATTAAAACGCGGGCTCCTTTAACTCTTGCCAAACCTAAGCAATTGTGAATGCCTAAAGAACCCACCTTCAAGGTTTGAATAGGTATTTTCAAATAATCTATCGGGGAAGCAGGAGATGCGAAGTGTAAAATATAATCTAATGATCCTGGAACGTGAATAAATTTGGAAACATCGTTGTGGTAAAATTCAAAATTGGGAAGTTTAACTAAGTGTTCTATATTTTTCAGGTCCCCTGTGATCAAATTATCCATGGCTATTACGTGATGGCCTTCTTTGATAAAACGATCACATAAATGTGAACCTAAAAACCCCGCCCCACCGGTAATTAATATTCGCTTCATATTGCTTTTAGAATTTATCTTTTTTTGGGCCGGTGTAAACCCTTCCCCTACATTATCCATTACCTATTACCTTTTACCTTTTACCTAATACCTATTACCTAATTTTTTTTGGAGCGTGGTAAACACGTCCCCTACATTACCTTTTACCTAATACCTGTTACCTAATTTACCACCCCGCGGCCAATGGAATAATAGGTGTATCCTAATTCTTTCATTTGAGCCATTTCGTAAAGATTTCTTCCGTCAAAAATAACTTTATTTTTCAATAAACTTTCCATTCGGTCAAAGTCAGGCGTTCTAAATTGTGGCCATTCAGTCACAATTAGGAGCGCATCTGCATTCTCAATTGCATCGTAAGGATTCTTAGAGAAGGTAACGGTTTCTCCTAAAAGCTCTTTGACATTCGGCATAGCCTCCGGATCATATACATTGATTTTACATCCTAATTCAAGGAGGTGTTCGATGTTATATAAAGCAGGTGCTTCACGAATATCATCTGTATATGGCTTAAATGCTAAACCCCAAATACCTATCGTTTTTCCCGCCAAATCATGATTGAAATGATTTTTTATTACTGGAATCAATTTAGTTTTTTGCTTTTCATTGACCTTCATCACACTATCTAAAATGTGAAATTGGTAATTATTTTCTTCTGAAGTTTTGGCAAGAGCCTGCACATCTTTGGGGAAGCAAGAACCCCCATACCCAATACCAGCAAATAAAAATCGTTTACCTATTCTAGAATCGGTGCCAATACCTCTACGAATATCGTCTACGTTGGCCCCGACCAATTCACAAAGATTTGCAATTTCATTCATAAACGTAATCTTGGTGGCCAAAAATGCATTTGCGGCATATTTGGTCATTTCGGCAGAACGTTCGTCCATGAATATAATCGGATTTCCTTGGCGAACTAAGGGGGCATATAATCGATTGAGTATTTCTTTTGCTTTGTCAGATTCAGTGCCAATGACCACTCGGTCTGGTTTCATGAAATCTTCCACCGCCACTCCTTCCCTTAAAAATTCAGGATTGGAAACGACGTCAAATAAATCGGGAGTCACATTTTGAGCAATCGCTTGGTGTACCAGTTCTGAGGTTCCTACAGGTACAGTACTTTTGTCAATGATCACGGTATATTCGGTAATTAGCGGACCCAAATCTTTGGCTACTTGTAAAATGTATTTTAAATCGGCAGAGCCATTTTCACCCGGAGGAGTAGGCAAAGCTAGAAAAATCACTTTAGCTCCTTCTATACCCTCACTCAGTGAGGTGGTAAAATTCAATCTTCCTTCCTCCGTATTTCGGTGAAATAAATCCTCTAGGCCGGGTTCATAAATGGGAACCTCGCCAGCTTTCATCCGCCTAATTTTATCTTCATTGATATCCACGCATGTTACATGGTTGCCCGTTTCCGCAAAACATGTCCCCGTCACTAATCCTACATATCCAGTTCCTACTACAGCTATTTTCATTTGATAATCTTAAATTAATTTTAAATTCACTTTCAAAATTAGCTATTATTCTTCAAAAATTGCAAATTTTGAGTGATTGGTTAGGGTATTTGCATAATAACATTTCCTATACTTCCTGAAGGTTCCATGATATGTAGCCAATTAGCCAATGTCACAGAAATATCGCTAATGGAGGTTCTTTTTACGATTTGACTTGGCTTAATTTTCCAGCCATAAAACAGCAGTGGTACATGTGTGTCATACGAATATAAGGTACTATGTGTCGTGCCCGTCTGCGATCCTATAAACCAGGATGGTTTTAATAAAATCATGAAGTCTCCGCTTCTTGCTGGATGATATCCATTGATGATCAATTGGGTATACTGCGTATTCAAATTAGCGCTCTGAATATCTTTTAAATTGATCAGGTCCGAAAAACCGATTTGCTTTTGGTACGATTTTCTAACTACTTCAAATAATTTTTTTGAATCAATGCCCATTTTCTCCATCAAATTATGATTGAAATAGAGTTGGCTATTTTCTTCGCCAACTAATAAATCAACATTTCCAAATGCTTGATTGATTGCTTTTTTCATATCGGTCAAAGATGTATTTCGGTCAAAAACTCCTCCAGGTAATTTTTTACTATTGGCATATCCAGGAACCTCAGCTACTGCATGATCTGCTGTCAGAAAAACAAGCACCTGATCTTTTCCATATTGCGCATCTAAATAGGTCAATATTTCTGCGATATCTTTATCCAAGCGTAAATAGGTATCCTCTAATTCGATGGATTGTGGACCAAAATTATGACCTACATAATCTGTCGATGAAAAGCTGATGGCTAAAAAATCACTGGTTCCATTTTTACCTAATTTTTCATTTTCAAGGGCCTTAAGTGCAAAGTCCTTGGTGATGCTATTGCCATAGGGGGTCGACCTAATCAATTCTAATGGATTTCCTCCCTTCAATTCGTGTGGAAAACTTGTTGACTTTTCTCCTGGTAATTTTCCTTCAAACTTATTCTCATCTTCAGCACTTTGTGTGTAAGTTTTGATTGGATAAAGGGTGGTCCAACCTTTTTGAACATATTTCAAAGCTCGTTCTTCTGAATTAAATGTTTGAACCCATGAGGGCAACTCATTGAAATAAAAACTTGAGCTAATCCAACGGCCTTCTTTTGAATCATACCAATACGCTGCATTTGCGGTATGTCCCCCCGGCAAAATAGCTCCTCGGTCTTTTAAGGCGATAGCTATCGTTTTTGACTTATAATTTTGCGCCATTTTTAATTGGTCTGTAATCGTAGTGGTGAGCATATTTTTAGGCGACATCCAGCCCGTTTTTCCAGTGGTTCCCACCGTTTTTACTGTACTGTCTTCTGCGCAATATACTTTTTTGCCACTGGCTACATCGGTCCAATCATTGCCCACAATTCCATGCACAGAAGGAACAGTACCCGTGTAAACACTGGTGTGTCCAGCCGCTGTGACGGTGGGTGCGTAATTATAATGATTTTCTTGGCAATTTAACCCCTCTTTCATCAGTCGCTTAAACCCACCATCTACGTATCGATCCGCATATTTATATAAGTATTCATAGCGCATTTGGTCTACGACGATGCCGACGACCAATTTCGGTCTATTAGGTAAATTATTTGATTTCTTTTGGGCAAAAGTTGACGTTGAAAATAATAAACACGTCCATGTGAAGAATAAATAGATAATGGTTTTCATAAATAGGCTGGGAATTGGTTGATTTTATTTGTTTGATTTTTTTCTGAATTTATTGCAAAAATATGATTCTCTATTCCATTGGTTAAGGCTACGTATTTCGCCACGTTTTTTTGTTGGTATTGACTGATTTGCTGAAAGCAAACTTCATCTATTTCAATATGTGGAGCTTTACATTCAATGATCAATAGTAATTCTCCTTTTGAATCAAACACCTGAATATCGGTTCGCCTAGTTAATTTATTTACTTTAAAAGCTCTTTCTATTTGAATTTTTGTGGCGGGATACCCTAAATGATTCGTTAAAAAATTTAAACAATGTTGCCTAACCCATTCCTCTGGGCTCAAGGCTCTATATTTTTTGGCTATAGAATCATAAATGAAAAGTTTCCCTTCCTTTTTTGTTAATTTGTACTCAAATTCAGGGAAAATCAATTTTAGATTACTCGAAGATTTCATAGGTATTAAAGCCAAATACTAAATTAATCTATATTAGATTAATTACATCACCCACACATAATTTAATGAAGACAAAAGAAGAGATTGTTCAAAATTGGTTACCCAGATACACGGGAACCCCTATAGAAAATTTTGGCCAATACATCTTGTTGACCAATTTTAAAAATTATGTCGACATGTTTGCTGAAAAATTTTCAGTAGAAATTTTAGGGAAGGATCGGCCTATGCAAACGGCCACAGCTAACAATATCACGATCATCAATTTTGGAATGGGCTCTCCTATGGCAGCGACGGTCATGGATATTTTGTCGGCTATTGCTCCTCACGCCGTTTTATTTTTAGGTAAATGCGGGGGCTTAAAGAAAAATTTAAATATTGGGGATTTGATTTTACCCATTGCTGCAGTTCGTGGTGAGGGTACTTCAGATGAATATATGCCTAAAGAAGTACCTGCTTTACCTTCATTTCGACTTCAACGAGCGGTTTCTTCTATGATTAAAAAGCATGAAATGGATTATTGGACGGGATTGGTATACACAACTAACCGACGAGTTTGGGAGCATGACGAAGTTTTCAAAACTTATTTATCTGATATTCGTGCGATGGGAATTGACATGGAGACGGCGACCATTTTTACAGTAGGTTTCGTTAATAAAATACCTCACGGGGCTTTGCTTTTAGTTTCTGACAATCCTATGACACCTGATGGCGTTAAAACAGAAAAAAGTGATCACATAGTCACGTCCAATTTTGTCAATAAACATCTCCAAATTGGAATTGACGCCTTAGAGGAATTAGCCAATTCCGGTGAATCGGTGAAACACCTACGATTTGAATAAAAAAAGCCTTCTTTTGAAGGCTTTGATATGGTCATTTCAAATGCTTGAAAATCAATTACAATGATCTCTAATCACTTTGTATGCAGGATTATAGCCTAATTCACCAGCTTTACTAAGATCTAAACAGCCAGTATTATCGCTGAGGGCTAGTTTAATGATGCCTCGTACATAAAAGGCTTCCGCATACTTTGAATTTAATTTAATCGCATTACTGCAATCTTGGATCGCGTTGCGTTGGTCTCCTAAGGAAGACTTGGCAACCCCTCTTAAAAAATAAGCTTCTGCATAGGCGGGATTAAGCGAAATAGCTTTATTAAAATCATCCATAGCTTGTTTTTGGTCTCCGGATTTGGCCTTTACTGAGCCTCGATTGAAATATATTTCAGCTCTTTCTGTGGAATACTCTGCCATTTTAATTTTATCCTCTACCTCGTTTCTGAGGTCATCCAACAGTTTTTTAGAAAATTTTTCATCGTAAATAATCTTGGCATTCTCATTGTTTCCGGTTTCAGCAGCTTTCGTGTAATCCTCAATGGCACCTCGAGTATCCCCAATTTTCGACTTTGAAAAACCTCTTCCATAGTAGGCCTCCACTTTCATTGGATTTAATTCTAATGATCTGCTGAAATCTTCTAAGGCTCCTTTCTCACCATTTTCGCCTCTAAAGTTTTCCAATTGGGTTTTCGAAAATCCTGAAAAATACCAGTCTTCTGCATTGTCTGGGCTCAGTTTTATGGCTTCTGCATAATCTTTTATTGCTGAGGCATATTCTCCTAATTTTAGTTTGGAATAAGCCCGACTAGAATAATAGGTAGCTCGCTTCGGACTGATGGTAATCGCTTTGTCAAAATCTTCTAAACTACCCTTGAAATCACCCAATTTTACTTTTGATTCACCTCTATAAGCTAATCCTGGGGCATATTCCGGATTTAATTCCAATGATTTATTAAAGTCAGATAAACCGCCTCGAAAATTTTGAAGTTTCATTTTGGAGATGCCCCGACTAAAATAAGCACTGGCTTCCAACGGATTTAAACGAATAGCTTCATTATAATCATTAATAGCCACTTTATGGTTGTCTTGCATGCTATAACTTTGTCCTCTAGCTATAAAAGCTTCGAAATAGGTAGGTTTTAATTCAATGGCTTTTTCAAAATCCAAAATCGCTCCTCTAAAATCTTTTAAATTGTATTTGGCAAATCCTCGATTGTAAAAAGAAACAGGATTGGGATTGGCTATATTTTTTTCAATCTCAATACTGAAACTTCTTAATGCATCAGCGTAATTACCTGATTTGTTTTGCGTAATACCTAATTCAAGGTAATTAGGAGCGGTTTCCTGTGCAAAGGCAACTGAGATGAAGAATAAATTCAACAATAATAAAATGGACGTTCGCTGTAACATATGTGGATTATTTTTTTGTAAAAATAGTCAATTTTCTAGCTAAGAAAAATTTGACTAATCCCAAAAATCACAATCATAAACAAAGTGCTCAACGCCGTCTTTTTTAAGTATGGATCTATTTGCGCTGGGGTCATTTTTGAATTCAATTGTTTGATGATTTGAACTAAAGGGTACCATCCCGCCATAATGATAATATTTTGTGACAATTGAATGGGTTTTCCTTGATACATCAAGTAGATAATAAAGGTACAGATTCCGAGCAGCATGATGGTTTTTTGATAATAAAACCCAAATGTTTTGCCTATACGCACAGGAATAGAGCGTTTCCCTGTTTTTCGGTCATTTTCTATGTCCCGTAAATTATTTAAATTCAATACGGCAACCGATAGAAACCCGCAACCTGAGGCGGGAATTAGAATGTAATAATTCAAAATTTCAGTTTGTAAATAATACGTACCAAAGGTGCCTACCCAACCAAAAAACAAAAATACTGAAATGTCGCCTAAGCCCACATATCCGTAGGGTTTTTTGCCCACTGTGTAAGCAATAGCGGCTAAAATAGCCAGAAGACCCAAAATTACAAATGTGATAATTGTTTCTGATTTGGCACCTTGCAATGCAAAATACAATAGGCTTATTCCTGAAATAAATGAAAGGCTTGCTGTCATGATGACTGCCTTTGTCATTTCTGAGGGAGAAATTTTCCCTGTTTGAACCGCTCTTAATGCAACCTTTCTGTTTTTATTGTCAATCCCGTTTGTGGAATCGCCTAAATCATTCGCGAAGTTTGACAGGATTTGGAGGAACAAAGTCGTGAGTATGGCAAGTGCTGCCGTTAAAAAAGAAAATTTTCCGGCTGCATAAGCCAGAAAATTTCCCAATAAAATACTTGCTATCGCTAAAGGTAAGGTCCGAGGCCTTGCCGCCTCAATCCATCGATTCATAATATTTATTTATTCAATGCAGCAATGAACTCAGGGCTTGTTGGCTTAATTCCTGAAGCAAAGAAGTTCACTAATTCGCCTTTTTCATTGATGACATATTTACAGAAATTCCAACTTGGTTCTTTCTCGTTCCAACCATTTTGGTTTTTATCGGTTAACCATTTGTATAGCTCACATTTTTCGCCACCTTTAACAACAACTTTTTCCATCATTTGGAATGAAACTCCATAATTTTTTTGACAGAATGTAGCTATTTCAGCATTGGTTCCGGGCTCTTGGCCTCCAAATTCATTGGCAGGAAATCCTAAAATTACGATGTCTTTATTAGCCTGATGAAATTTCTCCCAATCTGCATATTGTGGGGTATATCCACATTTAGAGGCCGTATTTAATACGACAATTTTTTTTCCTTTGAATTGAGAAAAGTCAATTTCTTTTCCGTCAATGGTCTTCATTTTGAACTGGTGAAAGTTCTTACCTGCGCTTGTTTCCATTTGGTTTGGACGTGTTAATACCGTGTTTTGTGTGAATGGCAACGCTAATGCCGTTAAAATAGATCCAATTTTCATAAAGCTTGCTAACATGATAGTCAAAATTAAAAAGGTTGAAAAAATGATATACTTGAGTTTCATTACATTTTAGTGGGTGAAACTATTCCTAATAACAAAAAAGCATGCTGAATTGTTTTGCCCGTAATGTCTGCCAAAGTTAGTCGAATGTTTCGTTTATTTTCATTCTCCTCTTTTAAAATACTTAATTCATTGTAAAGTTTATTGAATTGTTTGGCTACGTCATAGGCATACATCGCGATTAAGGAGGGAGAAAATGCTTCTGCCGCCGATTCTATGATGCTTTTGTATTGGCCTAAAATATAGATTAAATCTATTTCCGTGACGGTTAATTCAGTTCCATTCACACTTATTTCCATAGGATCGATGCCTACTTCTTTTGCTTTCCTTGTGATGGAGCAGATCCGAGCGTGCGTATATTGAATAAAGGGACCTGTGTTACCTTGAAAATCAATGGATTCTAACGGGTTGAACATCATTCGTTTCTTTGGATCCACCTTTAATAAAAAGTACTTCAAAGCCCCCATGCCTAATTGTTGGTATAATTCATTCGACGCATCTTCAGTAAAACCATCCGTTTTCCCTAATTCCATGGTTCGCTCTTTGGCCGTTTGTACCATTTCAGCCATTAAATCATCTGCATCTACCACGGTGCCTTCCCTTGATTTCATTTTTCCTGTCGGTAAGTCAACCATGCCGTAGGATAAATGAAAATTACCATAGGAATATGGTTTATTTAATTTTTTTAGGATATGAAACAATACTTCAAAATGATAATCTTGCTCATTTCCAACCACATAGATGGATTTTTTGGCTCCAAAATCCTCAAATTTTAATTGGGCCGTACCCATATCTTGGGTGATATAAACGGAAGTTCCATCTTTTCTCAAAACCAATTTTTCATCCAATCCCTCCTCCTCTAAATTGATCCAAACAGATTGATCTTCTTTTTGATAAAAAATCCCCTCTTTTACACCTTCATCGACTAATTTTTTACCCAACAAATAGGTGTTCGACTCCCTATAAATTTTATCAAAACTAACGCCCATCTGCGCATAACTTGTCTCAAAGCCTTCTAAAACCCAGGTATTCATGGTTTTCCAAAGGTTTATGACCTCTGGGTCTCCTTGTTCCCAAGCCAACAACATGTCCTGTGCTTTTATGAGTATAGGTGCTTCTTTTTTGGCTTTTTCGAGATCTATTCCTTGTTGGGTTAATTCGGCAATCTCTTCTTTATATAATTGATCAAAGGCTACATAATATTTTCCTACCAAATGATCACCTTTCATTCCACTACTTTCAGGAGTTTCTCCCTGGCCTTTGAGTTGGTATGCAAGCATCGACTTACAAATATGTATTCCTCGGTCATTGACTAAATTCGTTTTGATGACATCATAGCCCGCCGCATCTAATATTTTGGCCACTGAAAATCCAAGAAAATTATTTCTTAAATGACCTAAGTGAAGTGGTTTATTGGTGTTAGGGGATGAATATTCTATTAATACCTTTTCTCCTTTTTTTTCTAACGAGAATTTTTGAGATGCTTGGATTACTTCATATAAAGCTTTCATCCAAATCTCATCACTAAAGCTAAAATTTAAGAATCCTTGAACGACTTGGAATTTTTTAACACCTGAATAGTTTTCCAAGACAAAATGGCCTAGCTTTTCAGCGATGGCCGCAGGTGATAAACCTGCTTGCTTGGTAAAAGGGAAAACGACAAACGTATACGTACCTTCAAATTCTTTCTTGGTTTCTTGTAAAACCAAGTCGTTTGCTTGAATGTCAAATATGGAAAACAAGCCATTTTTTATGGCTTCAATTAATTGTTTTTGTACCGATAACATATTCAAATAATTGGTTTTAATGTACCCCAATTGAAAACAAAGGTAGCCAATTTGGTTCAAATATTGCGATTTGACTTACTAAATGAGGAATTAAATCTTACCTTTGCACCTGTTATGTTGAATCTATATGCAGATGCGATTGCCTCATTAAAGTCTGGAGGTGTATTATTATATCCAAGTGACACCATTTGGGGTTTGGGATGTGATGCACGTATGGATTCGTCTATTGAAAAAATATTTGATATTAAAAATAGACCCGAAAACAAGGGGTTGATTTTGTTGATTTCTAAGATTGAGCAATTAAATGAATATGTGGAGCAAGTCCCTGAGATTGCGTGGGATTTAGTCGAGTTTGCAGAGGATCCATTGACTGTCATTTATCCTAAGGGCAAAAATGTGAGTCGATATATGTTGGGCCCCGATGGTAGTATTGCGATCCGTTTGTTGAAGGATGAATTTTGTAAAGGTTTGGTGTATCGGTACCAACGAGGTATTGTATCTACTTCGGCCAATATTTCGGGCGCTCCATCACCGACTGATTTTGCTAGTATTTCTGAATCGATCAAATCGAAGGTGGATTATATTTTAAAACCAGAAAATTTGAATAAAAAGGAAGGCTTAAAATCATCTAAAATAATTAAATTGGGTTTAGGTGGTGAATATACAATGATACGATCTTGATGAAATCTGGCATAGATATTATCGAAAATCCCATTTTTAAGATCATGGGGGAAGCCTCTGATTTCTTGGGCTTAGAGACCTATGTGGTGGGAGGTTTTGTCCGAGATAGTTTGTTGGCCCGCGAATGTAAGGACATTGACATCGTTTGTTTGGGTTCTGGAATAGCCTTAGCTGAAGAAGTCGCCAAACGATTTAATTTATCAGAACATGCGGTCTCTATCTTTAAGAATTTTGGTACGGCGATGTTGAAAGTGGATGACTGGGATTTGGAATTTGTGGGGGCGAGGAAGGAGTCATACCAAAGGGATTCTCGGAAGCCATTAGTTTTAGAGGGCAGTTTGGAGGATGATCAAAATAGACGTGATTTTACGATTAATGCTTTAGCGGTTTCGATCAATCAAAAAACCTGGGGTAATTTATTGGATCCATTTGGAGGGATTGAAGATTTGCAAGCTAAAATAATTAGAACTCCGCTAGAGCCGGGGATTACTTTTTCGGATGATCCATTACGCATGATGCGTGCGGTTCGTTTTGCCACCCAGTTGGGATTTGATATTTTTCCAGAAACATTTGAAGCATTAACCACGGAGAAAGACCGATTGTCTATTATTTCGATGGAGCGTATTTCGGAGGAGTTGAATAAAATTATCCTGTCTAATAGGCCTTCGTATGGTTTTTTATTGTTGGACGCCTGCCAAATTTTACCCATTATTTTTCCTGAATTCATGCATTTGAAGGGCGTAGATACCGAAGAAGGGAAGGGGCATAAAGACAATTTTTACCACACATTACAAGTGCTTGATAATATATCAAAAAACACGAATGACCTTTGGTGGCGTTGGGCAGCTATATTACACGATATTGCTAAACCTCAAACCAAGAAATTTGTACAGAAAAAAGGATGGACTTTTCATGGCCATGAGGAAATGGGAGCGAGGCAGGTCCCTGCTATTTTCAAAAGGTTCAAATTACCTTTAAATGAGAAAATGAAACTGGTACAAAAATTAGTCCGCTTACATCTTCGGCCTATTGCTTTATCGAAAGAAGAGATTACAGACTCTGCATTAAGGAGATTACTTTTTGAGGCGGGTGATGAATTAGAAGCTTTAATGACTTTATGTAGAGCTGACATTACCTCTAAAAATGGAGAAAAGGTTAAAAAATATTTGCGGAATTTTGATACAGTGGAAGAAAAATTGAGGGAGGTAGAGGCGAGTGATTCATTGCGAAGTTTCCAGCCTGTTTTCTCCGGTGAGGTGATTATGGAGGTGTTTGATATGGGTCCGGGAAAGGAAGTTGGCCTCATTAAAATCGCCATTCGTGAAGCTATTTTAGATGGCTTGATCCGTAATGATTTTGCTTCAGGTTGGGATTTTATGATTTCTGAGGGACTGAAGTTAGATTTGAAGCCAGTAAAAAGCCTAGATCAAATGATCAGTTGAAATGGATTTTTATTCATAAAAATGTATTAAATTGAAGAATAACCATTAATAAAATACGATGAATCAAGTTCTTCAAAACATTCGAAAATTGAGAATTTCTAAAGAAATTTCTCAAGAGGCCATTGCCAACTCACTCAAAATGACCCAAAGTGCCTACGCCAAATTAGAAAGAGGTCAAACCAAATTAAGTCTCGAAAGGTATTTAATGATTTCGCTTTTTTTTGAGGTAGATAGGTCAATGTTACTTCAAGATAAATGGTAAAGCTTATTTTTTAAGATTCATCATGTTGTAATTGCCATAAATGATGGTAATCGCCTTTCAGTTTTATTAATTCTCCATGGGTGCCCACTTCTTGTACTTGACCTTTCTTCAGAAAAATAATTCGGTCAACGGCCTTAATCGTACTTAGTCGATGAGCAATTATGATGATTGTTTTGAATTGTTTTTTGTAAGAATCAATGAATTTCTTGATCGGTAATTCTGAATTTGAATCTAATGATGATGTGGCTTCGTCTAATAAAAGAATTTCAGGCTGCTTGTATATAGCTCGTGCAAAAGCGATTCTTTGTTTTTGTCCCCCAGATAATAAAGTTCCATTTTCGCCAATTTCGGAATGGTAACTATTGGGTAGGCTTTCAATGAATCCGCTAATTTCTAATTTTATGCATATATCTAAAATTCTTTTGAGGTCAGGATTAGGATCTCCAAGCGCAATATTATCTATAATATTTCCTGAGAACAATTGTAAATCTTGGGAAATTATGCCCACCATTGACCTAAAATCTTTTATATTTATATCATTCATGTTATATTTTCCAATAAAAATACTTCCCTCTTTTAGTGGATATAACTGTTGAAATAATGAGAATAGGGTTGTTTTGCCACAACCACTTTCGCCTACTAATGCGGTTACTTGGTTTTTATAAATGGTTAAATTAAAATCGCTAAATAATTTTGTTTTATTTCCGTAGCTGAAGGAGATATGTCGGAATTGAATATCCCCCATATCAGATTTTTCTAAAGTTAATTTAACTTCGTTTGTGCTTTCAGTTTCTAAGTCCATAATTTCGAAAAGTCGATCGCTAGCTATTAAAGCATTTTGAATCGACTTATTAGCCCCAATGAGCATAGCGATAGGGCCTGTAAAAAAACCAATTAAAGCATAAAATGAAAATAGTTCACCGGGAGTTAGCACGCCATCAATTACATAAGACGATCCAAACCAAAGTATGATGATGGTTAAAATAGATGATAAGTATTGGCTAGTTCCGGACGCGAATAGGCTATTTAATCCCGATTTGAAGCCTGTAAATAATAATTTGATAAATCGATGTTCGATCTGTGCATTTGAAAAATCTTGAATTCCAAATTCTTTAATTGTTTTAGCGTGATTGATGGATTCAACCAATTGAGTTTCCAATTTTGCAGAAACTTCCATTATTTTTCTTTCATTTCTTTTATTTAAATAATTCATGATCAAATAAATGCTAGAATAAATCGGTATAATCAATGAAATAATCAAGGCAAGTTTCCAATAATAAGTGAACATGAGTGTAATCGTGAATAAGATGACCAATGAATTCACTAAAATTTCTAAAGCAGTTTCATTAATAAAGTTGCGTATTTTAATGGCGTCATTTATTCTGGAAATGATTTCACCAATTCGCATGGTGTCAAAAAATCTTTGTGGCAAATTCATTAAATGAGTATAATATCCAAGAATTAATTGGGCGTCAATTAATTGGCCTGTTTTCATGACTATGAGTGTTTTTTTTACTCCAATTAAGGCTTGAATGCTGATGAGTAAGATCATTAGTGCACTCATTAAATTCAATAAGTTTTTGTTTCCATTGATTAAAACATGATCAGTTATTTTTTGTATGTAAATGGGAATTGATAGTCCCAGAATGGTGTACAATAAAGCCCCAAAAATGGATTGAAATAAAATGGATTTATGTGGTTTTATTAGCTCATAAAACCGGTTTATATTTGATTTTTTGAAATTTGCGGGAGAGAAATTATTTTTTGGGGCTATCAATAAAAGGACACTTGACCAATTAGTTTCAAACTCCTTTAGGCTTAATTGAGTCATATGGCCCAAGCTTGGATCCATGATGGTGAGGGATTTTTTTTTCACTTGGTAGATGACTACAAAGTGTTGTAAGCGATTTTCATACACCATGTGTGCGATCGATGGCAAAGGGATTTTGTCAATAGCTTGAATATTAGCTTTTACGCCTTTTGCTCTTAAGCCCATTTTATCTAAAGCGTCTATAAGCCCTATGACATTGGCTCCATTTTTATCTGTTTCTGACCATTGCCTAATTTTTGCGATGGGTACAAATATCTTATGAAAATTCCCTATCGATGAAATACAAGCAGCACCGCAATCCATCATGTCATGTTGTTTTACCTCAATGGAATTCATCTTACGCGGTTTTCAACTTATTTGGGTTAATCCAATCATCTACTCGGTCAAATAAAAGGTCAATGATCATTCTTTTCATTAAAAAGAAATTACCAGTTAATGTCATCCCTTTGATAATTTTTCCTTTGACTCCATTTTTTAATATTAATTCTTGATTTAAGTAAGCACACCTAATGACAAACACCATTTCATTATTGATTATTCTGGGGTTTTTATCTATTTCGATCACATAGCCACTTAATGATCCCCATTGATTGTGGTTATAAGTATCTAAATTAAATTTTACGGGTTGGCTTGTTTTTATATACCCGATATTTTTAGGCGAAATGACACATTCGATAATGAGATTTTCATTGGGTGATATGAGAGCTAATACCTGCCCATTGACTAAATTCGAATTTTCTGTAAGTCCAATTGCATTGACTATATGCCCAGTTATGGGCGCTTTTATATAATAATTATTTTTGTCAAGTCGGACTTTACTAAGCTCATTTGAAATATTGATTAATTCTTTTGAAATTTCTTTAATTTCAAATTGCCAACGAGTTAAATGGTCTTTTTTGAATCCTTTCAATACTTCCTTAGCTATTTCATTTTCAAATTTTGATCTTTCATATTCAACGAGCGGAATCACTTTTTCTTGAAAAAGAAATTGGTCTCGATTTGATTTTAATTGAGCCTGTTCGGACTTTAGTGCTAATTCATTGTAATGGGTTAAATACCGCTCATAATCTTCTTGAATACTAGCATTGGCTAGACCTGAAATATTTAAATAGACTACTTGGGTCAAATCTGCTAAAATTGATTTCTTTAACTTTAATTCATCCTCAAGTCTATTTTTTTCATTGTTTTTTTCCTTTGAATCCAAGATCAATAATGTGTCATTTTTCTTAACGGCTAGGTTAGGGGTCATTTTTTGATAAATAATTCGACCTGATTGCAATGATGTAATCGGTATATTTTCCTCACTGCTGCGAATGATTCCTCGACATGGTATGCTGACGTCGATGCTACTTAAACAGGTAATAATTAGTAGAATTGCAATCATTGGCAAGGAAATGGTATAAATGGTCAGAAACTGAGTTTTGTTTTTCGCTTGTAGATTTTCAACCGTATGTTCGAAATCATCGGCTCTTATTTTCATGTTAGTAGAGATTTAGTCTTATAGATTTTTTTGATAAAGTTCAATCAAGTTTTTAATTTTTAAACCGACTGATAGGATGGAAGAATTAATCAGTTCAGGAAGAGTTTCCTCTAATTTTTGTGTTTGAACTTGCACATTGATCCGCACTTTTTGAATTTGCAAATGTCCATTTATTTCAATTTCTAAAATTCCATCTGGATCTTGATGTACCTCCAATATATCATTTTTTATATCTTGGATCATTTTTTGGAATTCTTGTATTTTGTCAATATTCATTTTGAGTAAGTTTAAAATAGTTTAATTGAGAAATTGATATTGTTTATTTGATGATTAGAAATAGTTGAAGTCAGTATACGGTTTTGGCCGAAGAGAATTGATGTGGATGGATCGTTAATTGATAAACTATTTAACTCCTTGTTGGCGTAGTTATACTGCATTTCAAAATTTACATGTTTGTTTCTTGATATTTCGAATGAGTAGCCCAACGCAATGGAAAGCATGGGAACAGCTTTGTTGAAATCCATTTGAAAGGGTTCTGCTTTTATATTCATGAATCCATATTGTACTGATGTGAAGGTTTGAAGTCCCTGAATGGGGATTTTTTCAATGAACATGCTTAATTGAGGGCTTACATAAACCCCAAATGGTCTTTTGTCGGGATGGATGATCTTTTCAAATTTCATTCCTACACCAACAA
>Ga0114962_10001773_pt1 | contig 18433 bp, 16 predicted proteins | sample C_130820_MF_Meta_FD_87017 | JGI IMG/M metagenome (GOLD analysis project Ga0114962, IMG submission 87017) | Freshwater microbial communities from Lake Croche, Canada to study carbon cycling - C_130820_MF_MetaG | ecosystem: Environmental > Aquatic > Freshwater > Lake | place: Lake Croche, Canada...
ATCACTGGCCTTGTCGACCCAGGCGTCACAGGAACAATCCAACGTGCCCGTCTCATTTTGATATATCACCCCGATTGCGCCCGCCGTCAACTGGTTTCTCCACTTTGGGACTGTCCCTTTATGTGCGGTCAACCGGTTTCTCCACTTTGGGACTGTCCCTTTGTGTGCGGGATTTGCGCGTGGGGGTCTGAAAATCACTAACAGCGCGACTGGGTTAGTCGTGTTGCGAGAGTATGCCAATTGGCTTGCTAGGTAGGTCCTCATGCGGCAGGTTGCGCGTGCCAGGGCAAGAGGACGGGTTCTCAGGTCCCTAATGCAAGTCTACAACTGAGATTCTCTAGTATTTATCTGTCACCATGTAATTGCTAGGCGCCGATCACGAGATCCGGGTTGAGGGGGCCGAAGTGTTTGAGCATCACAAGTGGGTCGCTCAGGGAGGGGTTGGTGATTTTGACGCCCTCGCAGGCCGCTTGCTCGCTGACAAAAAATTCATCGTAAGTCAACTGGCCGAAGCGGATCAGCGCGGGAGAGTCAATTTCCCACACGCCCATGCGGCCGTGGCCCTGCATCAGGATCATGCCGTAAGCTGCGGCATCCTTGATCGTGACACTGGCACCCGGCAACACCGTCAGTTCCTTGGCGCTGTAAGCTTCGTTGTTGTAACAAATCCAATTTTCCTGATAGCCATCGGCCTGCATCTGCTCGACCGGGCGAACCGGTTTGGGACGCATGAAGTGGTTGGTCCGGAAGTCGGGGTCGACGTTGCGCTCCCAGTCGATGACTTCCATCAAATAGTCGATGTCACCCATGCGATCCGGTGGGGTGTCCTTCCAGAGCAATTCGCTTGGGACGATCGAGGTGCCGACGAGCGATTGGTACATGGCATAGACATCGGAGGCGCGCTGCGGCTCGTAAGTGCAAAGGCTGCCCGGGGCATGCAGGATACCCGGTGGAATATCCCAGCCGGTGCCCGGCTCAAGCCGATAGGCCTGCGATAGGTTGGTGATTTTGTTATCGCCTTTGGTGAAATTCACCAGGCACTCGCGCACTTGGTCGCGGGTGGTGCCCGGCGCAAACCCGAAAAACGTGTAGGGCAGGTCGCCACCATGGTTGTTGAGCTGAGGAGGAAAGAAGTGCGCCTCGGGCTTGCCCTGCTGACCGGTGAGGCTGGCGTGTTCGTTGCGATGGTGGATGTGATGGGGGAGAGCGCCTTGGTTATCGAAGAACTTGGAATACATCGGCCAGGCACGGTGGGCTTGCCACAAACGCTCGCCGATGAGGTTACCCTTGAGTTCCGTCACCGCGTCGCGCAGCAGGAACTGAGTCTCGGCAGCGCCGTCCTTGAACACGACGGCGCTCAAGCCCTCATGCTTGCCTGTGAGTGGGCCATTTTCCGCGGGAGTCGTAGAGGAAAACCAGCGCTCGTCGATGCCGCCGCGCTGACCGCCGAGGGCGTAATAGTCGTCGGGATGGAGTTTAATTCGGCGGCCTGGCACGCAGAACGAACGAGGCACCCAGGTCGGTGTCAGGCGAAGGATGCCCTGTCCTTGGTCGAGGGCATTGTGGATGGTGCTGGAGTCTTGGGTCATGAAGATATGGATCGGGTGTTAGAATTATTTTTTCACGGTTTCCCAGCGGCCGGTCTTGGCGGACTTGAGAACCGCGTCGGTGACGTAGTCAGTGGCAAGGCCATCGCGGAAGGTGGGTGCGGTGGGGGTGCCGGAGGCGAGACCCTGGATGAAATCAGCGGCTTGGTGCACAAAACTGTGTTCATAACCGATCTGCAATCCCGGGACCCACCACTTATCCATGTAAGGATGCTCCGCGTCGGTGACGTGAATGGAGCGCCAGCCGCGGACCCGGCCCTCATCGCGATAGTCGTAGAATTGGAGGCGGTGCAAATCGTGCAAATCCCAACTGATAGAGGCATTTTCGCCGTTGATCTCGAAGGTGTAGAGGGCCTTGTGGCCACGCGCGTAGCGGGTCGACTCGAAGGTGGCGAGCGAGCCGTTGGCGAAGCGGGCGAGGAACAAGCTGGCGTCGTCGATGCCGACGCTCTCGACCTTGCCGGTGAGAGTGTGCTGGCGTTGCTTGATGAAGGTTTCGGTGGTGGCGGTGACCTTGTCCATCGGCCCGTTGAGCCAGAGCGCGGTATCGATGCAATGGGCGAGCAAGTCGCCGGTGACGCCGCTGCCGGCGACTTTGGCATCGAGCCGCCACAAGCCAGCCCCGCCTTGTGGCAAGTCCTTGGAGATGGTCCAATCCTGGAGGAACTTGGCGCGGTAATGGAAGATCCGGCCGAGCCTGCCCTCGTCGATGAGTTGTTTGGCGAGAGTGACGGCGGGGACCCGCCGGTAGTTGTACCAAACCATGTTAGGGACCTGCGCCTTTTCCACAGCGGCGACCATTTTGAGGGCCTCAGCGGCATTCATGGCTAGAGGTTTTTCGCACAGTATCATCTTGCCGGCCTTGGCGGCGGCGATGGCGATGGGTGCATGCATGTCATTGGGGGCGGCGATATCGATCACGTCGATGTCGTCGCGCTCGATGAGCTTGCGCCAATCCGTCTCGATGGAATCAAAGCCCCACTGTGCGGCAAACTCCTTGGCTTTGGTGGCATCGCGGCCGCAGACGGCTTTGAGAACCGGCTGGCGATCGAGGGCGAAGAAGTTACTGACTTTGCGAAAGGCGTTGGCGTGGGCGCGGCCCATAAATCCATAGCCGATCATGCCGATATTGAGTGATTTCATGATCATATCATTTGTTATTCGTTCCAGCCGTGGGTTTCACGCACCTGCAGCATCGCCGCGAGGATGTTAGACCAAGTATCTCTCTGCGTCATCACCTCGTTGGAAAACATGCAGCCGTCCCAACAAATATGGCGGATTCGGCGGGTCACTTCGCCGGCGTCATCGCGCAGCCAATACCCGGCGTCGCGCACGATATCGAGTTTGCCGTTGGGGTCGTTGGCCAAGCAATGGCGGCCGGTTTTGTCGTGGCTGCCGCTGCCCTTGACGGTGGCGTCGTTCTGGGCGACGTGGAAATCCAGCGTCCACGGGCGCAGGGCGCTGGTCATTTCGCGCAAGGCAGCGGCGAGGGTGTCGGCCTCCCAGTTGAAGGCCTGTGGCACGATGCGATGCTCAGGGGCGTTAGTGCCGAGGGCGTAGTGGAGGGTGTGGGCCATATCGGCCTGAAAGCCGAGGACATCCGGGAGGCCGACAGCTTCGAGGAGTTGGAGCATGTATTTCCAGCTATGCATGCCGCCCCAGCAAATTTCGCCTTCGGCGGCAAGTTGCTCGCCGTGGTCAGCGGCGACCTTAGCGGCTTCGCGGAAGGTGGCGGCGATGTGGCTGGAGTTGGCCATGGGATCGGCGGCCCATTCGGCGATGCTGCAGCAGGAATCGATGCGGATGAGGCCGTTGGGACGGATCCCGAGTAGGCGCAATTGAGCGGCGATGCGGCAGGCTTTGCGGATTTGGCCGACGAACTGGGCGCGGTCCTTGGCGCTACCCATGGCGGAACCGCCGCCGGTGGGAGGCCATACGGGAGCCACCAGCGAGCCGACCACAAAGCCCTTGGCCTGAATCTTGGCGGCAAGCGCCTTGATGTCGTCCTCGCTGCTGTCGATAGAGACATGTGGATCGAACAAAAACAAGTCGACTCCATCAAATTTGACGCCGTTGACCTCCGCGCGGGCGGTCAGGTCGAGCATGGTGTCGAGGTCGAAGCAGGGTTCGGTGCCGGGACAGCCCTTGCCAACGAGGCCGGGCCACATGGCATTGTGGAGCTTGGGATATTGATTCATGGGTTGGGCGGGCACGGGTGGTGGATGCCATAATTGGCAGGGCAGGAGGGCCACTACTTAGGATATCGGCCAGATTTTTCAACTTTTTCATTCAAGGTGAGGGAGTTGGTGCAAATCTCGCCAAGTTTCAGCGTGCAAGATAGCTGGTGACTGGATGTTGGGGAAGTGTGGCTAGGGGATTTACTTGATCTATTGCCAAGCTATCGCATGATTCTAGTCGCTCATGGCGCGGGTTGGCGACATGCAGCCACCATTCTCCCGCCCGCCACTCCGCCCATTGGCGCAATCAACGAGCCTTATTCCCCCCGCCACCCCGCAGCAGCCCATGAACGTTTCTTTCGACATCACCCGCAGCGCTGGGCATCTCGGCCATGTCAAATTCCGCCTTGGACGCCAAATCGTGCAGCCATTCTTTACCGCCCCGTGGGTCGACAAACCGGAGTCCGCCAAGCTCATCCCCCTGTTGCGCGAATTGCGGGGGGATTTTTTTTGCGCGCCTTTTGGTGCTGGGCCCGCCTGGCGCAACGAGACGCATCCTCCTCACGGCGAGTCCGCCAACGCCACCTGGAAAGTCCAGTCATCCGAAGCCGGGCGCTTTGTCGCGACGCTGCAGACCCGCGTTCGGCCCGGCACCATCACTAAGCTCATTGAGGCCCGCGAAGGCGAGACCAACATTTACCAAAGCCACCTGCTGGAGGGTTTCCAAGGCGGAATGTGCCTAGGTCACCATGCCATGCTCGACTTCACCCGCAACGGACCAGGCAACATCTCCACCAGCAAGCTGCGCCTCGCACAAGTGCTCACTAGCCCATTTGAAGATCCCGTCCAAGGCGGCTACACCGCGCTCAAGCACGGCGCTTGGTTCCGCTACCTCGACAGCGTGCCGATGACCGATGGCGGCAAAACCGATCTCACCCGCTACCCCGCCCGCGAGGGCTTCGATGACTTGGTGATGCTGCACCACAAGGACGCCGACGATTTCGCCTGGTCAGCCGTGGTTTTTCCAGACAAAAAGTTCGTCTGGTTCGCCTTGAAAAACCCCGCCCATCTCGCGTCAACCGTCCTCTGGCACTCGAACGGCGGACGCCACTACGCCCCATGGAGCGGACGCATTCGCGGCATGCTCGGTATCGAGGACGTCACCGCCTATTTCCACCTCGGCCTGGCCGCCTCGCTGGCCGACAACCCATGGAAGCAAAAGGGCGTAGCCACCTCACTCGCCCTCACTCGCCGCCACGGCACCCGCATCCCCTACATCATGGGCGTGGCTCCTCTGAGCGCCGGTTTCGATGCCGTCGGCAGCATTCAGCGCACGGCCACCGGCATTCGCCTCCAAGCCGTCAGCGGCGCGCTCATCGATCACGACGTCGATACCCCTTTCCTCAAATAGACAGCCTAGGACGCCACAAGGTGACACAGTGGCACCTTAGCCCTCCTCGATCCCGATCGAGAAGGCGGCTAGGTCCTCGATTTCGGCGAGCGCGGTGACCTGACATAACTTTTGGCGCAGTTCCTTGGCACCGGGAAACCCCTTGCAATAGGCCATCAGGCGGCTGCGCATCGCGGTGAGCGTCTGGCGCTCGTTGCCGTAGCGGTCGCTGTCCACGGCCAGGCGGCAATGCCGCAGGATCAAGGTCCAGCGCGCATCCAACAGGGGAGGCGGCGCCGTTGCGCCGTTTTCCAGAACTTGCCGGGCCTCTTGGAACACCCAGGGATTGCCCATCGCGGCACGGCCGATCATCACCCCGGCCACTGCTGTCTCACGCCGCCGCCGAGCGACATCCGCGCCGCTGGCAAGATCGCCGTTGCCGATGACCGGCACCGCCACCGCCCGCGCCACCGCATCGATCACGTCCCAGTCGGCCGCGCCGCCATAGCCTTGGGCCCGGGTGCGGCCATGCACCGCGATGGCCTGCACCCCGCAATTGACCAGCGTTTGGGCAATGGCCACAGCGTTGACGCTCTGGGTATCCCAGCCAATGCGTATTTTCGCGGTTACCGGCACTTGCCCGGCCACCGCGCTAACCACCCCGTCGGCCACTGCGGCGAGCAAGTCCGCGTCTTTGAGCAAGGAGGAACCGCCATTGCGCGCCACCACCTTGTTGACCGGGCAGCCGAAATTCAGGTCGATGAAATCCGGTTGTTGGCGTGCGATGATTTTGCGGGCGGCCTCGCCCATGCGCTGGCCGTCGGCCCCGAACAATTGGACGCCCACCGGGCGCTGGGCCTCGCTAAACTCGGTGTACTTGCGGGTCCGCGCGTCGGCCTGCAAAATTCCCTCGGCCGACACAAACTCGGTGACCAGCACGTCCGCCCCCATTTCCTTGCAGAGGCCACGGAAAATATAGTCGGTCACTCCCGCCATCGGCGCGAGATACACGGGAAACCGACCATTTGCAAACCACTCTGGCACGCCGCAGCCTAGCGTGCATACCCCCACCCGTCCATCGCGCAATGCTTGGATGGCCGCGATTGTGTTAGCCTCTGCCATATCCGCCGTTTCCCGCCCCCTCCTCCACCCACCCCGTCGCGACATTCCTGTAGTTTGATCGGAGCACGGGAATGTCGCGAGGGGAAAGCCATAAAGTGGTGTCTGCGGCATTTTTCGAGTTACCGTAGGAAACGGTGGTTTTCGTTGGGCGCAGCAAAGTTAGCCTTGCGCGCGGGCCGCAGCTCAGCCAAGAAAGTGCATGGACCGTTGGTTTTTGCTCATTGCCACCCTGCTTGCCGCGATCGGCTGGATCTGGGGCATGATCTGCGTGCATCGCGGGACCCGTTCGCACTGGACTGTGGCATGGATGGTGGCCGCCTTGCTCTGCCAGGTCGGCTTTCTGGCTGTCCGCGGGCAATTGCGGGCGGCCTGCCCCTTGCAAGACCTCGGTGAGATGCTGGTATTTTTGGCTTGGTCGCTCACCTTTTTTTACCTGCTCATTGGCCCGGCTTACCGGATTTCGTTGCTCGGGGTGTTCTCGGCACCCTTGGTGGTCGGGTTGCAATCCGCCGCCTTGATCTCCGGCGTGCTCACCACCGGCCCGCTGCGGGACCTCACGCCCAATATCTACCATTCATTGCACTCGGCCACCTCGGTGCTGGCCTACGGCGCGCTGGCCTTGGCGGGAGTGGCCGGCATCATGTTTCTGATCCTCGACCGCCAACTCAAAATTCATCATTTAAAAAGCGGACTGTTCCGGAATTTGCCCCCGGCCCACGAATTGCTGGCATCCCTGGAACGCCTGCTGTGGCTAGGCACCGGGCTGCTCAGCCTCGGCGTGATTGCCGGATTTCTCATGCCGCGCAGCACCCCGCAGCAATCCCATTTCCTCGTCGCGCTGGCGGTGTGGATCGGCTACGCGGCTTTGCTCGCCGTCAAAACATGGCGCGGCCTGACGGGGCGCAAGTTGGCGCTTGCCGCGGTGGCCATGTTTATTTTTTCCCTAGTGGTATTTGCCCGCATCTAATGGAGCTCCTGTGTTTAGGATTGAATCATCGGACCGCGCCCGTTGAGGTGCGCGAACGCTTTGCGGTGAGCTCGCTGCAATTGGGCGCTGCGGCCAGTGACTTGGCCACCCTAGCCGACGCCAGCGAGGGCGTGGTTATTTCCACCTGCAACCGGACCGAGTTTTATCTGGCGGCATCGGATGCGAGCCAAGCACTCGTTTTGCTCGAAGCCCGCCTCACCGCGCGCGAAAGCCTCGACCCGGGCGCCGCCTCCCATTTCTACCGCATGGCCAAATCCGAGGCCGCAGTCCACCTCTGCCGCGTCGTCAGCGGCTTGGATTCCATGATGCTCGGGGAAACCGAGATTTTCGGTCAGGTGAAACAGGCGTATCAGGCGGCGCTGGCGGCTGGCACCACGGGCAGTGTGCTTAACCGGGTGTTTCAGCGGGCGTTTGGAGTTGGCAAGAAAGTGCGCAGCGAAACGTCGATTCAGGAAGGCTCCACCTCGGTCGGCAGCGTCGCGGTGGACCTCGCCGAAAAAATCTTTGGTCACCTCAAGGATAGCGAGGTGATGATCCTCGGTGCCGGCGAAATGAGCCGCATCACCGCCCAAAGTTTGGTGTCGCGGGGTGCCCGCTCGATCTTCGTGAGCAACCGCTCGTTCGACCGCGCCGAGGCTCTCGCCAGCGAAATGGGCGGCCAAGCCGTGCGCTTCGACGAATGGCAACGGGTGCTCGAGCGGGTGGACGTGGTCATTTCATCGACCGGCGCGCCGCACGCGCTCATTCACCGCAGCGACGTGGAAAAAGTTCGCCGCGCGCGCAAATTCCGGCCGCTGTTTTTCATCGATATTGCGGTGCCCCGGGATATTCACCCCGATGTGGCCGAAATCGATGAAGTCTACCTTTACGACATCGACGCCTTGGAGCAACTCGCCAGCGAAGCTCGCAGCCGCCGCCAACTCCAGATCCAACATTGCGAACGCATCATCGATGCCGAACTGGCCAAACTCAACCTGCCCGGAACCTGAAATGACCCCTCCCACTGAAACTCCGGGCCTCCCACCCCTCGTGATCGGCACCCGTGGCAGCGAGTTGGCCCTCGTCCAAGCCGTAGCCACCGAGGCCTTGCTCGCCCGCGCCTTCCCCGATCTGACCCACGTGCGCAAGGTCATCAAAACCACCGGCGACCGACGCACCGATGTGGCTCTGAGCGAGGTGGCTAAGGCCGAAGGGGTTTTTGACAAGGGTGTGTTCATCAAAGAACTCGAGCAGGCACTCGATTCCGGCGAAATCTCCATCGCCGTGCATAGCCTCAAAGACTTGCCAACCGTGCTCGACGCCCGCTTCAGCCTCGCCGCAGTGCTCGAACGCGCCCCGGTTCGCGATGCCCTCGTCAGCCGCACTCCCGGCGGCCTCGACGCCTTGCCGGCAGGTGCCCGCGTCGGCACCAGCAGCGTGCGCCGCGCCCGCCAGATCGAATGGCTGCGGCCCGACCTGACCGTGGTGGACCTCCGCGGCAACGTGCCAACCCGCTTGCGCAAACTCGCCGACGCCGCCACCTACGACGCCATTCTGCTGGCCGAAGCGGGTCTGGTGCGTCTCGATTACCTGCCAGCCAGCGCCGGGAGCGCCGCCGAAACCATCACTGGCATGCCAGACCTGCACGTGCAGCGTCTCGACGAGAGCGTGTTCTTTCCCGCTGCCGGCCAAGGGGCCATCGGCTTGGAAATCCGCAACGACGACCAGGCGAGCCGGACTTGCGCCGAAGCCATCGGTCATCGCCCCACCTGGCTGCGGATCACTGCTGAGCGCGAGTTTCTACGCTTGCTCGACGCCGGTTGCCACACCCCGGTCGGCGTGTTTTCCACCCTCGATGGCGACGAATTGCAGCTGCAAGCCCGGGCATTCCCGGAAACGGGTGGTCCGCCGCGCAGCGGCAGCACCCGCGGTCCCGCCACCAATCCCATTCTCGTCGCCCACAATCTTTTTCTATCCCTCACATGAGTCATTCAGCTATTTGTTATCTCGTCGGCGCCGGCCCCGGCGATCTTGGTCTTGTCACTCTCCGCGCCAAAGAGTGCATCGAACTGGCCGATGTGCTCGTTTACGATGCGCTCAGCAGCCCCGAACTTCTGCGCTGGACCAAACCCGCTTGCGAAAAAATCTATGTTGGCAAGCGCGCCAAGGATCACGCCCTGCCGCAGGACCAAATCAACGCCCTCATTGTTGAAAAGTCCAAGGCTGGCAAATCGGTGGTGCGCCTCAAAGGCGGCGACCCGATGATCTTTGGTCGGGGCGGCGAGGAAGCCGCTGAGTTGGCTGCCGCCGGCGTGCCCTTCGAGATTGTCCCGGGCATCAGCTCGGCCATCGCCGGGCCGGCCTATGCGGGCATCCCGGTGACCCATCGCAATCACTGCACCCAGCTCACCATTTTCACCGGCCACGAAGATCCCACCAAAGACTTCAGTTCTATCGACTACGCCCAACTCGCCGTGGCTCCTGGGACCAAGGTCTTTCTGATGGGGGTTTCCCGCTTGCGCGAAATCGCCGCCGCTTTTGTTGCCAACGGCGCCGACCCCAGCACCCCCATCGCCCTGACCCGCTGGGCCACCACCGCCAGACAATCCACCATCGAGGGCAGCCTCGCCACCATCGCCGATATCGCCGACAAGGCCAAGTTCGAGTCCCCGGCGGTGGCCGTCATCGGTGGCGTGGTCACCGAACGCAAAAAGATCAATTGGTTTGAAAAGCGCCCATTGTTTGGCAAGCGCATCGTGGTCACCCGCACCCGCGAGCAGGCCGGCGAACTGAGCAAAGCCCTCCGCGACCTCGGGGCCGATGTCATCGAATTGCCGACCATCCGCATCGCCCCACCCGAAGATCATCTCGGCTTCGCGGAAATGGTCACCACCGCCCATGAATATGACTGGCTCGTGTTCAGCAGCCCCAATGGCGTCGAGCATTTCTTCGATGCCTTCTACGCCGCTTACGAAGACGCCCGCAGCCTCGGCCACCCACGCATCGCCGCTATCGGCAATGGCACCGCCCAAAAAATCCGCGACTACCGCTTCGGCGTCGATCTCATCCCCGAGCGCTTCGTCGCCGAGGGCCTCATCGAGGCATTTAAAAAACAAAACGTCGAAAATCTAACCATGCTGTGGGTGAAGGCAGCCGAATCCCGCGACATCATCGGCGATGGCCTTGCCGCCCTCGGTGCCATTGTCGATGAGTGCATCGCCTATCGCACCATCCCTGAAACCGAGGATATCACGGGTGCCCGCGCCAGCCTCGCCGAACATGGCGCCGACCTCATCACGTTCACCTCCGGCTCCACCGTCGAGCATTTCTTCAACCTCGGTCTCGACTGGCCGCAGGGCTGTGTCGCTGGCAGCATCGGTCCGGTCACCACTGAGGTCCTGCGCAAACTCGGCAAGCCACCGGCCTTCGAAGCATCCAAGCACGATATCCCGGGCCTCACCGCCGCTATCGTGAAATACTTCAAGGCCCAGCGCTAGGAGTCGTGCCAGCCTATCGCTTGCATTGTAGCGGCGTGTCTATGACCGCCGCTACAACCCGTCTCAGATGTCTTGCGACCGTGATGATGGCGCGGGTGCTCAGCGTGAGCGCCTTGCCGGGTTAGGCTAATTTCACCGCGTGGGGAAAGTGGCCCGCTATTTTGGGCTTTGCGGCGGGACTTTTCACCCCTAGCTTCGGGGCGCAATGAGCGGCTGTGGCACCAAACAACAAATCGATCCGTCTCTCCACCGGGAGAAAAAGCCTGCGTGGATCAAGGTGAAACTGCCGAGCGATCCGACGTTTTGGTCCACCAAATCGCTGATCACCGACCTCAAATTGGTGACCGTGTGCGAAGAGGCGCAATGCCCGAATCGCTGGGAGTGTTGGAGCCAAGGTACCGCCACCTTCATGATCGCGGGAGATAAATGCACCCGCGCCTGTGGGTTTTGCGCCGTTAAAACCGCCCGCCCCGACGCGCTGGAAGCCGACGAGCCCCAACGCGTCGCCGAAGCCACCCGCCGCATGAAATTGCGCCATGTGGTCATCACCGCCGTTGCCCGCGATGATCTGCGCGATGGCGGGGCCGAACATTTTCAACAGACGATCCGCGCCGTGCGTGCGCTGAACCCGGAAACCATCATCGAAGTGCTCGTCCCGGATTTCAATGACCGCGATTGGGCGCTGGCCATGGTGATGGATGCCCGCCCACACATTTTTAACCACAACCTCGAAACCGTCGAGCGCCTCACCTCGCTGGTCCGCTCACGTGCCCAGTACCAGCGCAGCCTCACCGTCCTGAAAAAAGCCAAGGCCATGGTCCACGGCAAGGTCGCCACCAAAAGCGGTTTGATGCTCGGTTTGGGCGAACGCCTCGAGGAAGTCAGCCAGGCGATGGACGACCTGCTTGCCCACGATGTAACCGTGCTCACCTTGGGCCAATACCTCCGACCTTCGGCCAAGCACTTGCCGGTCATCGAATACATCGAGCCCGCGGTTTTCGATGAGCTCAAGCAACTCGCTCTCGCCAAAGGCTTCCGGCATGTCGCCAGCGGTCCGCTGGTGCGCAGCTCCTACCACGCCGCAAACTTCCGCCCCGAACTCGACGTGCTCGATGCCATCGCCGCCGACTTGCGGGCTCAATGACGTGGTACCGCACGGGCAAGCTGGCTGTGCCCCCCTGCAAGAGGGGAACGGGCGGCCCGCCCGTTTTGCCAATGCACAGTCAAGAGCAGCCGCGATTCAAGCCCCACTCACACACACAGCCAGGCTGCCTGTGCCCCACATGGGCTTGACAACGCGCGGCGGGTGGATTTGCTTGGCACCCCGACCCAACCCATCGCCTGTCCCCGCGCTCACCGCGCGAGGTTCTGAAAATGCCTCCTCCACCCATGACCTTGCCAACATTCAAAACGTTGCTGCTTGTTTTCATTGCGTCTGCCAGTTGTGGCAATAGCCAGATCCTAGCGGATTTTCAGACTTCGATGGGAGCCTTTACCTGCCAACTCAACTATGTCGCGTCGCCGCAAGCCGTGGCCAATTTCATCGGCCTCGCCGAAGGGTCCAGACCATGGGTGGATCAGGCTACCGGGAGCGTGCGCGTCGGGGTCCCCTATTACAACGGGGTGATATTTCACCGCGTCATTGCCGGGTTCATGAACCAATCCGGATCGCGTAATGGCCTGGGTACCGATGGACCGGGCTATGTCTTTCGGGATGAAGTCAGCAACGGTCTGAGCAACTCCACAGCCGGGGTTTTGTCGATGGCCAATTCTGGCAAAAACACCAATGGTGCCCAGCTTTTCATCACCGTCGCGCCGCAACTCTTCCTCGACGGCGGCTACACGATCTTCGGCAACGTCACGTCCGGGATGAGTGTGGTCAACGCCATCAATGCCGTGCCGAAAAGTCTCAACTCAAGCGGCGAACTCGCGGTGCCAATCACCCCGGTGGTGATCCAATCCATTGCCATCCGCCGGCTCGGCGCGGCGGCGCAAGCCTTCGATATCAACGCCCAAAATCTGCCGATTTGCGGCGGCGTGGCGGGCACGCTCAAAGTGGTGCCGGCCGTGTCGATTAGCTACGTAATGCCCGCCGCGCAACCGGCCGGCACCGGGTTCCAGGTTTTTCGCAGCACCAACCTGCAATCCTGGAGCAAGCTCGGGGAAATCTACCAAGGCACTGGCCGCACCGGTAATCACGAAGTCGTCTTCGAGAATTCCAGCCTCGCGGCACAGGCATTCTACAACATACCCCTGATCCAATATCCGGGCGCACTCGGGCCGGCATCAACGGCAAGCCGGACGTTAACCGTTAACTTCGGGCCGGCGTACCTGATCTACCAATTTAACGCCGCAGGTAGCGGCGGAACTTATCAGTATTTCAACGGCGCGAACTTATCCAGCGGTACGATCACTTATTTGAATTTCCAGAGCGGCCCCTGGTCCGGAGTTTGGATTATCTACCACAGTGGATTGGCGCCTCTGCGCATCACCGCCGCGTTGGACAGCTCCACCGCCACGCTCATCCAGGGCCGCATGGCGCTCGACCAGTGGACTGGCTCTAACTGGCTGAGCGTATCCACCGGCACCTTCACCCTCAGCAAGTGAGTCGGGTGCGTGTGACCCAGCAGTTAGGCTAGGAGTGCGGGGGCTTGCCACCGCCTGGGAGGATGGAGCTTGCTCCATGTGGGGGTGCCAGTGTTTCGCCAGCGAAGTCGACACTCGCCAGCAAGCTGGCTTGGCCGGGCGGCAGCAAGCTGCCGCACTCCGCGGCCAGCAAGCTGTCGCACTCCGCGGCCGCAAGCCGATACTCGCCAGCAAGCGGCCGGTGAAAACCGCGGTTTTTCTCCTTGTGTCAGATTTTGCAAATGGGTAGATTCATCGGCTATGTCAAGTTGGCCCCATGCCCCTCCTCATTATCTCGGTGAGGCCGGGGTGTATATGATAACTGCCGGCACCTATCTCAAACAACATTTCTTCGGCGGTGGACCGCGGCTGGACTTCTTCCAGGACTTGTTGTTGGACACGCTCCTCAAACACGCTTGGCAGGTGCAAGCATGGGCGGTTTTTCCCAATCACTATCACTTGGTTGCTGGCACTTCAGCGCAGGGCGCCGCGGAACTGCCCGTGCTGATCCGGGAGGCGCACTCGATTTCCGCCAGATGGGTGAATCAGCAGGATGGCACGAGCGGCAGGAAAGTATGGCACAATTACATGGAATCGCACATTACCCAAGAAGCCTCGCATTTGGCGAGGTTGCATTATGTGCATGCCAATGCAGTCCATCACAAGTTGGTGAGTGTGGCGAACCAGTATCCCTGGTGTTCTGCCGCGTGGTTTGAGCGAGTGGATACCCCTGCCAGGATCAAGACCGTGTACGGATTTCCGTGCTCGAGGTTGTTGAGTGGGGATGAGTTTTGATCGGAGCGCCTAGGAGTGCGGGGGCTTGCCACCGCCTGGGAGGATGGAGCTTGCTCCATGCGGGGGTGCCACTGAGAGGTATCAGTGATGCTCAAGCGGAGCCGACACTCGCCAGCAAGCTGGCTTGGCCGGGCGGCAGCAAGCTGCCGCACTCCGCGCCAGCAAGCTGCCGCACTCCGCGGCCGCAAGCTGTCGCACTCGTGGGCAGCGAGCTGTTGCGCTCCAATTTTTTGCGGCGTGCTTTGACAAGTGGGAGGTGAATGGTTCTACTCGCTGGCATGCGCACTTTGCTCAAGCATGTCCTGCAACGCGACGAACCCTGCGACGATCTCCAGGTGGCCGGGTGGATCCGCACCCGCCGCGACGCCAAGGCGTTTTCCTTCATCGAGCTCAACGACGGCACCTGCCTCGGCAACCTGCAAATCGTCGCCGATGCCGCCATCCCCGGCTACGAGGCAATCGCCAAAATGAGCACGGGAGCCTCGGTGGAGTTGCGCGGTAAACTTATCCCATCGCCCGCCGCCGGCCAACGCTGGGAAATGCAGGCGACATCGATTAAGTTGTTAGGCGAGGCGCCGGAAGACTATCCGTTGCAAAAAAAAGGCCACAGCACCGAATTTTTGCGCTCCATCGCCCACCTGCGGCCGCGCACCAATCTGTACGGGGCGGTGTTCCGGATGCGCAGCCGCTTGGCCTTCGCCGTCCACCGGTTTTTCCAGGAGCGCGATTTCATTTGCGTCCACACTCCGATCATCGCTGCCAGTGATTGCGAGGGGGCCGGCGAAATGTTCCGCGTAACTACGCTGCCGGACAACAAGGTCGGCTGCGACGCCGAAGACTTTTTTGGCAAGCGCGCCTATCTAACGGTCAGCGGTCAGCTCGAAGGTGAAACCTTTGCCTGCGCTCTATCTAACATCTATACATTCGGACCGACCTTTCGTGCGGAAAATTCCAACACCTCGCGCCACGCCGCGGAGTTCTGGATGATCGAACCGGAGGTGGCATTTTGCGACCTGGCCGGCGATATGGACCTGGCCGAGGCGCTGGTGACTTACCTAGTCAAGGAAGCACTGGAAAATAACGAAGGCGACCTAGCAATTTTCGAGAAATTTGTAGATAAGGGTCTGCGTGAGCGGCTCGAGTTTGTAGCGAGTCGGCCGTTCGAGCGCATCAGCTACACCGAGGCAGTCAAGCTGTTGGTGGCCAGCGGCAAATCCTTCGACTACCCGGTGGAGTACGGCCTCAACCTGCAAAGCGAACACGAACGCTGGCTCACCGAGGAACATTGTAAAAGACCCGTCACCGTCTTCAACTATCCGAAGGAAATCAAACCGTTCTACATGCGCCTCAACGATGATAACCAAACGGTTACCGCGATGGACGTGCTGGTGCCCGGCATCGGCGAAATCGTCGGCGGCAGCCAGCGCGAGGAACGCTTGGATGTTCTGTTAGGAAACTTTGCCAAGCACGGCCTCAACGCGGAGGCCTACGGCTGGTACGCGGACTTGCGCAAGTATGGCAGCGTGCCGCACGCGGGTTTTGGCATGGGCTTTGAGCGCATGCTGATGTTTGTCACCGGCATGGCCAACATCCGCGACGTGATCCCGTTTGCGAGGACGCCGGGGAATTGCGAGTTCTAGGCGGCCGTTTACACCCATCCCAGCTGGCGCTCGGCGGCGTGCCAGTCGCTGGCCGAATCGCCCGCCAAACCGAGTTGTTTGCGGCGCAGAAAATTCAGATAGGCGGCGTGCGCCACCTGGTCGCGCGTCGGATGCACCAGTGCCGCCGGTCTTCCCACAGGGGCGGCGGGTTCAGCGGGGGCGACGGCAATTTTTTTGGCGGCCGTTTTTTTGGCGGCCGTCTTGGTGCTTGGTAGGACGGCGGCGGCTTTGACCGAGGAAACTTTGCCAGCCACGACTTTGACTGCGGCGGGCAGTTTAGCGGCAGTTTTCTTACGGGCGGAAATTTTCTCCGGCGCAATGACGACGGGTTGGGTGGCGGCAACTTTTTTGGCAGGCATCGGTGAATGGGGTGGGGGTGGACGGCGAGTAAATTGGAGTACGACGATAATTGCATTCCGCGGGATTGCCAGCAGGAATTGTTGCGCGTAGTCTCGGGCTGTGGCCGAGGTCTTTTCATGGAACACAGCGCGGGAGGCCGGAACCTATCGGTTGCCGGGGCCCGGGCACCTTGGCTGGTGGGCGGGCGTGGCGATGCTGGTGTCCATTCTGCTTCATCTGGCGGTGTTTCTGCTGCTGGACCATTGGCAGATTGGCCGCCAATACGCCACCGCACGCGAAATAACCACCCAACGGATGAACGTCCAGCAAGTGGAGGTTCGGCCAATGGAACCGGAGCGAGCGGCCCCACCAGAAGATTTGGTGGTGCCTCCTAACAATGCAGCGGCCTTGCTGGAAGAGGTCGATCTGCTCGCCAAATTGCCCGCTGATCAGGACATCGATATCAAACCGTCGGTGCTGGAGCCCGAATACGCGCTGCGCATGACCCAACCCGCCGCCGAGGGCGAACCGGCCGCCGTGGCCCAGGATGTTGCCGCGGCGATGGAAATTGAAGCGGATTTGCCTGATTTGGGGCGGCTCGAGCAGAGCCTGCCGCCGGCTGCCACCGGTCAAATCACGGTTGACCCCGGCACCGTGCAGGCCGACGAGGTGGAATTGAGCCAATTCACCCAAGATTTATTGAAAAACGGCGCGCATGGCAAAGTCAAGGGCGGGGCCTTGGATGGGGTGGCCTCACTGGATGACCTGATCGGGCTGCCGGCCAATGTGCTGGTCAACAAGAAGACGATGCTGCCGAGCGATTTGCTGTTTGATTTCAATAGCGCGGTCTTGCGCGAAAGCGCCAAGGTGGGCCTGATGAAGCTCGGCTTGCTCATCGACCGCAATCCCAGGCTTTATTGTTGGATCGAGGGCCACTCCGATTTGGTCGGCGGCGATGAATTCAACCTCGACCTGTCGCGACGCCGTGCCGCGGCTGTTAGAGAGTATCTGGTCAAGGCCTTGCGCATGGATGGCGACAAGATCCTCACCCGCGGCAAGGGCAAGTTAGAGCCACTGGTTAAACGCGGCAGCGCGGATGAGCAGGCACCTAACCGCCGGGTCGAAATTCGCATGCGCAAAACCCCGCCGCCTCCCGAACCCAAACGTGCCATCGCCCGCGCAACCACCGTCCCGCCAAGCGCCGACACCCCGCCGCCGCCACGCGCCACGCCGGTGTCGCCGCCAAAGGCGCAACCGGTGGACCTGCCAAAGGCGACACTCGTAGAGCCGCCGGAAAGCGCCGAGCCACTCCCCCCACTGGCCATCCCACGGGCGCAGGCCGTGGATGAGTGAAATTCATGGACGCGACATTCCCGTAGTCCGGTCTCGGACCATCGGAATGTCGGGGTGCCGCAGGGAGCGGCGCCCCGAGCAAGGGCGGACCTTTATTTCAGCTCGAAGCGCAGGCGCAGGAAGCGGCGGGATGGATCGCCGGAGGTGAGGGGGTCGCGGGCCCGCAAGGTTTCGACGGGTCCCGTTACTAGCACTTCGAGCGGGACCGGTGACCAGCTGCCGAGGCCGTCGGAGGACTCGGCGATATAAGTTACGTCCGGCCAGTGGGCTAGGCGGGTGAAGGTGAGAGCAAGACCGCTGGCATCGAGGATGGCCATCGGCGGCGGGGTGAAGTGACGGGGATCGGTGCCGAGGGCGTACTCGGCCAGGTTGCTTAGTCCGTCGCCATCCGGATCGGCGGTGGCGTCGGCCAGGCCCGCGCTTTGCTCGGCAGCGGTGAAATGGGCATCACGCCAAGAGGCGAAATTGGTTACGTCGATGATCACGAGTGTGGCGCTGGCACTGCCGGTGTAGTTGGCATCATTGATCTTGGCGCTGATCGCATAACTACCCACAGCAATCGGCACGGTGGCGGAAGTATCGTAAGTGACGGTGACGCTCAGATTGGCCGGGATGGTGGTGGCGGTGACCGGCTTGGGCGAACCATCATAGGTTTGGGTGAGCCCGGCCAGCGCGATGGTGGCGGTGCCTTTGCCGATTACCAGGGTGCCAGAGGCGCTGCCGGCATAGTTGGCATCATTGACGGTGGCCACGACCTCATAGCTGCCGGCGTTGGTTGGCGCGGTGGATGCTCCAGCATACGTTAGATTCACCGCGAGACCCGTCGGCACGGTGGCGACCCCGGCGGTCTTCGGGGTGCCGTCGTAGGTTGGGGAAAGCGAGTTGAGGGTGAGCGCTGCG
>Ga0114962_10001775_pt1 | contig 18429 bp, 20 predicted proteins | sample C_130820_MF_Meta_FD_87017 | JGI IMG/M metagenome (GOLD analysis project Ga0114962, IMG submission 87017) | Freshwater microbial communities from Lake Croche, Canada to study carbon cycling - C_130820_MF_MetaG | ecosystem: Environmental > Aquatic > Freshwater > Lake | place: Lake Croche, Canada...
CCAAAGTTAAGAACTCCCCCGAACGGGGAGTTCTTAACTTTGGTATGAGCGGTTAAGGTCATAGGATATAAGTTAAGAACCCCCCATTTGGGGGTTCTTAACTTATGTTCATGACGTTACATCATATTTTTATAGTGGCCTCTATTCTTGCGGCATTCGAAGCATTCCCGCCGATTCAAGGCTTAGCCTACTTGCCGGTAACCCCTTAGACCCCTCAAGCGCTCACCCCCCGATAAAAATGCTCCAGGCTCACCGCCTCATAGCGCCGAATCTTATCCGCCTTCACCTTCCCCTGCTCGATCTCGACGAGCGAATACATGGAAGCGAGGCGAACAGGGGCCCCACGCCCCTCTGCGATTTCGCAAAGCAGTTTCCATGCATTGAACATGGCCGACTGCTTTGTTAAAACCGGAGTGTAACGGAATTCACTAGTCCCCACGGGAACGGCCTCAGGACCCAGTGGCGCCTCGCGCATAAGGCGCTGGCTGACCGTTTTGAGCTTCAACTTCAGAGAAATCGGAAGAATAGACCAGCACTGGTAAAAGAAGGCCCAGAAATCTCCCTGGTCAGAGATCTTATAGGTCTGCAGCATGGAGGCGTAGAGGTCCCAGCCCTCCTTCGTATTTCCTTTGGAGGCCTCGATACGCTCCGGTATGTTCTCTAGGGACAGAAGGCTAGCGAGATTACCCTCATTATTCTCGATATCGAACTCGAGCAGGGGATCCCATTCTCCCCAAAGTGTCCACCAGGCCACCGGGAGAACGCCCTCCGGAATATCCAGAGTTTGTTCCGGAAGTTCGAGGCCACTCATTTGGCGCTTTAGGGACCGGAGATCGCCGGAGTAGGCCGGCGGATCCTGACCCAACCACTCCCGGAGACGTTCTGGCTCAGCCGGCTTCATGCTGAAGGTGAGGCAGAGCTTGGCGATTTGCTGGAGAGTCCGGGTGTCGAGAGAGTTGCTAATGAGAATAAGGGGTCGACCCTCCGCGGCAAGAGGAGATTTGAGATAGGTGTGGAGTTCGGAGAGACCACCCTTCTCGCCGTTGCTGAGTCCGTCTATCTCATCGAGGAGAACACCGATACCACCCTTTTGGCCGGATTCGACCATCTGAACGATACCGCCCTCTCGGAGGAGGGGAAAGATGATCTTTCGGAAGGAGGTTCCGGAGCGCGTGTGACTGGCGTTGAACTCGATTGGCTTGAGACCGGCGGCCAGGAAGACCCGGTGGGCGAGAGTGGTCTTGCCGATTCCGGGAGGGCCGAGGAGGAGAACAGCGGCCTGCTTGCGCTGTTCGAGCCAGCCTTTGATGCTTTCTTCTATTTCCGGATGAAGACAGACAGTGTCCTTCATGGCGGATCCTATCAGGATGTTGATGTAGATTATTTAGGTCGGGTTGCATGCTTTAATGCAAGCCGTGTGTGGAACTCGGGTTGCGTGCAGCCCCCTTAAACACTGCTCGGCGGCAGCGGCGGCTGATTCGAGCTGCAAGATCCGGAAGGATCATAGACGCCCTCCCAGGTGACCTTCTTATCGGAGCACTGCTGGCAGAGCTTGGCCTGGCGCTTCGGATCCGCCGCAAAGAGATGGAAGAGATACTTCTCGTCGCTGCTGCCACCCTGGGGAAAGACCTGGATACCACCGGGTCCAGCCACGCCCACGGTATCTACGCAGACTGTCTCCGTCGTCGGCTTCCCAGCCGCGTCCTTTCCGGTAATGGAGGCCGTGCTGAGAAAATCCGGGCAGACGTTAATCACTGGGGGCCAGGGGCCGTCCGTGGCTCTCACACCGGAAGGGAGAAACCAGCGGACTCCGAAGAAGATAACGAGAGCGATCGAGCCAACCAGGAAGATGCCGCCGGCGATTGAGCTATTCTTTGAAAAGAAGCTGTAGCTGCCTCCGAGGATTCCGGCGATGGCCGCGAAGATGTATAGGTAGAATGAGAGGTCCATTTATCTAAGATAGAATGACAGATTTACTAGTGACTTTGTCACCGCTAAATCTATTATTTTTACTGATTCACTCTTTAAAGGCCATACTTGGCAACAGAAGCGAGGGCACCACCCGTGAAAGACGCCGCCGGCGCGCCGTTGAGGCCGAGCATGATGTAGCCGTCACCGTATGTGGCACCCGCGATGCCGTTCGTCTCGGGGTGGGCCGAGGACACCACCTGGACGGCCCGGAACGTTACCTGGTTGCCCGCCGTAGTCTTGGCAACAACCGTCTTGCCCATATCCTTGAGAAGAGCACCGACGGCTGTGGGCGCGCCCGTAAGAGGCACAAGAGTCGCCGTCGAGTCGGCAACGACGGCCGCAACGGAGGCCGGGGTAAAGATCGCGAGGTGAGAATCCACGAGCGTGATGAAGTGGCTGCTGTCCGGGTTAACCTGCTTGAACGCCATTTGTATATTCCGGGGTTAGAAAAATATCAAGCCAACTCTAAAAGAATACAATGGACCCTTTTAGACTTAGTTTCAAAAAAACGCATTTAGAGGCCATACTTGGCGACCTTCGAAAGAACAAACGTGCCGGCGCCCGTAGCCGTGGTTGACGTGCCGGCGCCATTTAGTCCCAGAAGGACATATCCAACGTTGTAGTCGGAGCCATTGCCAGGCGCCGCGCCGGTGATGCCATTCGTGGCAGGCGAGGAGGCATCGACGAACTGGACGCGGCGGAACGTAAGCGTCGTGCCATCCGTGAGCGACGCAACTACCGTCTTACCCATGTCCTTAAAGAGGGCACCGACAGAGGCCGCCGCCGCAGGAAGAGTGGCCGCAACAAGCGACGCACCTCCCGCCGCGGCGCAGGCAAGGACTGACGCGGGCGTGTAGACTTTCACCGAGGCCGCAATGGCGATAAAGTGGCTGCTATCTGCACTGATCTGCTTAAACGAGGAGACAACTGACGTCATTTGTATATTCGTGCCGGAGAAAAAATACGCGGAGGATTCAGAATGAGTGGCCCGGGTATGCAACTCGCTTTTACATCAGATGCACCAAACGGGGTAAATGGCCGTGTCGCCGGGGCCGGAAACTTTGACAAGGAGATAGGCCTTCCCGGATTTGCCACCCAGACTGCAGTGGAGTCGGACTTCCAGGCGGACATGCTCCGGGGGAACTGGGAAAAAACGGTCCTCAGTAGCTCCTTCTTTTCATCGGATAATATTGAGCGGATCCAGCAGCTGATTCGCAAGGCCGTCTATGACCGCAGCACGCCGAAGGGCTACGTGATCGACAAGCAGTCGGTCGACGAGCTGAAGATCATTATGCGCGCCATCTATTACCAGTATGCCCGGAACATGCCCGGTGAGATTCTCTCACAGGTGGCCGACTTGAACTCGAAGGTCGTTGAATGGTCTGTGCCGCATATCCTGTCGGCCGTGGATCACTACCAGTATTATATCCAGGACATCAGCCATCTGCCGATTCCGATGGAGCAGCCGCAGCACCTCAGCAGTGCCGGAACAAAGACACTGCCGATGAACCCTTTTATGTGAGTTGAAGTCCAATGGAAAGTAGGCTAATTTAAGTGCTCCCAAAGGGCGCGCCTAACTTAAGCACTTACAGGTAAGCCATATTTATGAGCTTAACGTGTTGTGCCAAAGTTAAGAACCCCCTTTCAGGGGGTTTTTAACTTGGCTTACAACACTACTATGGCAAGTAGGCTAAGTTAAGAGCGCCCTACGGGCGTTCTTAACTTTAGCACTTGCTGGTAGGCATGTATTACACACCTCCGCCATTGGCTTGTGGCATGTGTGGAGCGGTTGCAGGACTGGTTGCCGGCGGATTTAGTCAGTCGTTTCCAGTATGGGTGGGCGCTGCCACTGGTGGAGGCCTTGGGTGTCTCATTTGCGTAGTTCAATGTCTCTTACCATTCCCAACTACTCGACCACCCGCAGATCGACCACCTACAGATCCAGTGATCATACAGAATATATACGTGACGTATGAAACGGGGGCTCCGAAACCTTTAGCGAAAATTGACCTAACCTGCCCGCCTAAATGAAGGCATGCCGATTATTTCTCTCGAGGGTAACATTGGAGCGGGCAAGAGCACACTCTTTAATCAACTCAAGGCCGCGCATCCTGAATGGACCTTTGTGGATGAGCCGGTCGATGAGTGGATGCGCCTGCTCGATTCGGATGGAAAGAGTCTGCTGCAGAACTTCTACAATGATCGGCGGCGCTGGGCATATACCTTTCAGATTACGGCACTTCTTTCGAGGTCGAAGGCTCTGGCGGCGGCAAAGGGGGACGTCATCATAACGGAGAGATCGATCGGTGCAGACAAGAATGTCTTTGCCAAGATGCTTCATGCCGATGGTGATATTGGGCAGCTTGAGTGGACTCTTTACAATAACTGGTATGACCAGATTTCCAAGACGGCGCCTCCGATCACTGCCTACATTCATCTGGATACTCCGGTCACGATTTGCGATGAGCGGATTCGCTCGAGGGCTCGCGATGGTGAGAGCGTGCCGGTCGATTATCTGGATCGGCTGGATACCTATCACTTTGCCTGGCTTCTAAATCCGGATATGGGAGCACCGGTGATGCGCTACAACAACTATACACTTAAAGGGCAGACTAGTCTGAAGGATGTGGAGGAGTTCGTGGAGCGGGTGGCCCTGGCCCCGGCCCTTGCCGAAAATTGAGGGGCTGAGTCGCCTTAGTAACTCCTGGAGAAGTCCCGCCTTCCACCCAAGGACCTGTAGCTCACCGCCCCGTTGGGGCGGTATGCTATGGGTCCTATTGTGGAAGCTTCGCTTCCCACAATAGGACCCGTAGCTCAGTTGGTTAGAGCGTCGTGCTTATAGAATCATCTATATACAAGTCACGCGAAGGTCGTGGGTTCAACCCCCACCTGGTCCATTTTTTATTGTCGTTCAACGGCTTTAAAAAATGGATTTTTATTAATCATCGCCGTCTTCAAACCTTCTTCTTCGCCAGCTTGAACTTCTTCGGGGCCACGCCCGTCAGAAGGGCCTCACGCGCGGCCCGCATAGCCCGCCAACCAGCCACGAAGTCGTCCAGATCTGCGAGCCACATGGCCGATGCCGTCGTGCCCTCGAGAACGGCCACCGCCGCCCGAGCCGTCGCCACGGCCTTCTCCTGTTCTACAACAGCCGCCGCCTTCACGCGATCCATACGCAGCCGTAGCAGATAGTCATACGAATCCACGTGATCCGCATCCGGGCCCGAAAGCGCAGGAAGCGAGTGTCCCTTCATCAAGGTCACGATGGCCTCATCCGTGGCCCGCCGCAGCTCGATGGTGCCATCAAGCACAGCCCGAAGGAAGCGCGCCTTCGCATCCGCCTCAGTTGCCTCGGCCTGAAGACGCGCCATCTCCGACGCCCGCCGCTCCTCGTAGGCGGCCAGACGCGGCCCATAGTAGGCCTCCAGAAGATCACCTACGCAACTATACTTCACGATCTTCGATGCGGCATCGAAGGCCACCATGTTGCTGGTGCGCCACGTGTTCGTGAGCTTGAAGCGCTTCTCGAACTCCTGCGGATTCTCCTTCGCCTCGTCATAGTAGTCCGTCTCCAGCTCGAGATCGAAGCGCACATCCACGTGGTTATACAAGTCCTCGAAGTTCTTGAGCACCGTCGGAACGGTCGACGCCAGCTCATCGAGGAAGCTCTTATAGTCCTGCGTCCAGACGCCCACCGGCAGCTCCGTGATCGACACGATCCGCTTCGCGTCGTCGAAGGTGTAGCAGCCCTTCGTCAGCCAGACACCATCGGACACCTGCTGGATCTGACCCTTGAAGCCGAACCACCAGGGCCGCATGGCCAGATTCTCCAGCGTGGCCCGCCGACCCTGGAGACGGTCGCGCAGAAGTCCGACAACCTCCTCTGGGTCGTGCGGGGGCACATCCGTGCTGAAACCGGTGCCGATGCCGATGGCGCCATTGATGGCCAGCAGCGGCACCACGGGGAAGTAGGTCTCGGGCTCCACGGCCAGCCCATCATCGTCGATGTGCTTCAGGATACCCGAGTCCTCCTTGCGGAAGATAGTGTTGACAATATCCTCGAGGTGCGTGTGGATGTATCGGGGCGAAGCGGCATCCTTGCCGCCAAGGAGCCGCGACCCGAACTGCCCGATGGGGCAGAGCAGATTGATGTTGTTCGAGCCCACGAAGGTCTGGGCCATCGATGTGATGGCCGCCGTCAACGATGCCTCGCCATGGTGGTAGGCCGCGTGCTCTGAGACGTAGCCGGCCAGTTGCGCCACACGGACCTCGGACCGCAGACCCCGTTTCAGGCAACCGAAGAGAATCTTGCGCTGTGACGGCTTGAGACCATCAACGACGGACGGGATCGACCGAATATTGTCGGCGATACTGAAGTGGATCAGCTCGTCGTGGATGAAGCGCGAGTAGCCAATGTGGCCGTCCGCACCGGCCACGAGTAGCCGTTTCGGATCGTAGCCGGCCAGCCACTCCTTGCGATCGTCGGCCCGCTTCTTGGAGAAGGCCAGCGACAGTGTATCGTCCGTGGCCGTGTCCCAGTCATACTTGATCTCATGGAGATCCTTGAACCACTCCTGGGCCTCCTCGGGCGTGCTCGTGCCCAGACCCTTGTAATACTTGTAGGACCAGCCAGAGCGCGCCTCCGCCGTCTTCCAGGCCTCGAACTCCGCCGGCGAGAAGAAGCTGACGGTGGTGCCGCGCCGCGACGCCTTCAGCAGTGGCGTGGCGAGCGAACAGATGAATCCGGCCTTCATGAGCGAGGGCCACTCGGCGTGGAAGAGGTTCATCAGTAGCCCCTTGATGTGCGACCCGTCCAAGTCCTGGTCGGCCATCACCATGATCCGCCCATAACGCAGAGTCTTGAGACTGTCATACTTCTTGCCCTGCTCCAGGCCCAGGATCTTCTTGATCGAGGCCAGCTCCTCATTTTTTGAGAACTTGTCCGCTGAGACATCGCGCACATTCAGCATCTTGCCCTTCAGCGGGAAGACACCCCAGGTCTCACGGCCGACGACCTTGAGGCCCGAGATGGCCGAGGTCGCAGCCGAATCTCCCTCCGTCAGAATCAGCGTGCACTGCCCGGACTTGGCTGTGCCCGCCCACAGCGCATCGACGAGCTTCGTCATGCCGCGCAGAGTCTTCTTCTTCGTGCCATCCGTCTTCTTGGCATCGCGATTCGCCTTCGCGTCCAGAATGGCCGTGGCCTCGTCCATGAGACCCATCTTTACCAGCTGCGTCACCAGCTTCTCCGACTTGAAGACTGAGCCGAACTTGGCGGCCGGCGTCGTCAGCGTCTCCTTCGTCTGGGAATCGAAGGAGGGATTCACGATGGTCGCAGCCACGAAGAAGATGACTGCGTCCTTCAGCTGTGCGGGCTTGACGACCACCTTTTTCTTAGCCGCCACCTCGCAGAAGTCGCCCAGGACGGTTGCCACGACCTTGTCGACGTGCTTGCCGCCCTTCTTGGTTGCGATGCCGTTGACGAACGAGACATGCTTCTCCTCGGGCACGTCCTCGAACAGCTGCTTAGCCATGACGGCGGCGACCTCCCAGCGCTCGCAGTGCTCGTAGGCGATGGCCGCCCCGTCCTTCACAAAGAGCCGCGTATACTTCTCGAAGGTGTTAGTGGCCACGGTCCAGCCATTGCAGGAGACCTTGACTTCCTTTCCAGCCAGAGCGCCGAGCTCGACGACGCGCGTCTTCAGAACGGCCAGCATGTCGGCCACATTCAGGCCAGGAAAGCGTGCCAGATCCGGCTCGTAGCTAACCTTGACGAAACCCTTTCCCTTGCTCGCCTTGATGACGGGCGTTGACGCCACCGACATGTTCGTCGTCCAGACCTGCTTGTAGCTGTTGTCCTTGGAGCGTGTCTCGAGCGTAAACTTCGTGCTGAAGATGTTGGTAAGCTTCGCACCATAGCCATTCTTGCCACCGACTATCTTCTCCTCCTTGGTATAGTTCCCGCTTGTGAGCAGGTGGCCAAAGATGAGCTCGGGCGCCCACACACCCTCCTTCAGATGCTTCTCGATAGGAAGACCATCGCCATCGTTCTCCACGGTGATGGCCAGAGGGCTCTCGGAAATCGTTATGGCAATGTGCTTGATGGGCGTCTTTCCGGGCTCTAGGCTGCGCACCAGGGCATCACGTGCATTTACAAGGATCTCATCGAAGAGCTTGTAGAAACCCGGGTTGAAGTCGACGGCCTTGTAGACCATCTTGGATGTCGCCTCATCGAAGACCCATCGCTGCTCGACGTGCGTGTCCGTCGACCCAATGTAGGTGTCCGGGAGCTCGAGGATATGCTCACGATGAGTGTGCTTCTTGTAGGCGTCGGACATGGCTATGCCAGGGGGTACCCTTGTCCGCGGCGCCAATTTTACCGTTTAATAACTCGTAAAGGAACTCCTCCAAAATCGGCCGCCGTCTGTGAGAAGCTTGACGTATAGGAACCGATAATCTCCGTGCATTTCGACAGGGCCAGCCAATCGGTGAAGCTGGCCTTCATTCCCGCAATATTCCATCGGGTCATTGGTCCATCGAATGTCAAGATTCTCGGGCCATAGATGTCTCGGAGCTTCGTCTTTTCGAACTCGGAGTCAGTGGCCAGGAAAAAGAAGCTTGTCGGATAGGCCGCCATGGCCTCGAGAAAGAGTTCGGTCGGCGAGTGTTCTATTGCGAGATTATGATCCGTGCGACGAATCTGCACACCCACGACAAGCCTGTCTCCGAAAAGAGCCGTAACGGCATCCACGTATTCCTGCCGTGGCCTTAGGCTGCGAAAGGCTGTCGTTGGGGAGTCAAAGAAGGGGCAGTAGCTCTGAAGATGGACATTCTTAATCCCAGTCCTCTGGAACTGGGCCTGTAAACGAAGGTAGTGGGCGTGGTTCAGACAGGTGTAGGAAGGAGGAGGATTCGGAATACTGTATTTAATATTCTCCACGGGCTCGAAGAGTTGATCGAAACCGATTTGGCAATCGCGGCTGGGCGGCCATACAATGGTTACTGGAACACCAGTTTCCTGGATAGCGAAGGCGGATGCTAGAGCAAGAAACCGATTACCGAGTCCGAACATTACGGTTACGATGAGGCTTTCCATTAAAGCTAACAAATATCTAACAATAAAATATATGACGCACCGCTATGAGAGCACGGTAAAAGGCGTGATGGAGTGGGCGAACGCTGAGCTGCAGCACGTCGGCCGTAACGTCATGAACATAAGTTAAGAACCCCTGGGGTTCTTAACTTATATCCTATGACCTTAACCGCTCATACCAAAGTTAAGAACTCCCCATTCGGGGGAGTTCTTAACTTTGGTATGAGCGGTATTGCTTCGCTGAAGGATAAGGATATACAGTATAGCTATGCACTATCTACAGTGAATGGCATGGCGCATCTCCGGAACGCCCTTTTCGAGCTCGTGAATGACTCGGAATACGAGTATCACAAGAAGGACCTTCTTAAGACGCATGATGCAGTTATTCGGGTTATGAAGCAGCTGATCCGGGATTACAAGGTTAATCTTGCCACCATAAAGAGCTTCAACGTTCGCCACGTGCTGGGCGATATGAAGTATCTAAGAAAGACGCGGAGACGCGTTTGATTTACTTGCGCGCCTTACGAGTCTTGCGATTGCCGCCAGCCATTCCAGCCGCGTGCTCAGAAGAGGCAACGAAGCGCGCGTGGTCCTGGGCAGCCTTCGAGGCCGTGCTCATCATCTTAAGAGCCTTCTTGGTCGCCTTCGAAGCGGCGGCCATCCGGGCGGCGGCCTGCGCGGCCGAAGAGCCGTGTCCCGTTCCCTTGGCCACGGCCTCCGCGTGGGCCGCGGCCGCACCGGCCTCCTTGGCGGCCTTCTTTGCGGCGAGCTTCATCTCAATCTCGAGCTGCTTGGCGGACTTTGACATTCTATTTTATACTGGAGATATTAGGCCTGCGATCTGGAAAACTCAGAGGCCAGCGCATCATTTTCCGTAAGTTTATTGAGAGTCAAAAGGGCCCGAGGCAGACTGGGATATATCTTTATACCTTCATTATCGATGTGAGGAACCTCGAACTCCTTCTTTATAAAGGCCCCATAATCCTCTGTGTATCTATCCACATCTTTAAAGAAGTTCAGCCATAACTGGCTCATGAGTTTCACGTTATTCGTGTAATCTCCTTCTATGAATGGCTCGGCTGCTCCCTCTTTTGCCCATAGGTAGGCCGCGTAACTTTGGCAGTAGTTGTTCGTATTTTCCATTTGAAGGCCCGCGGAATAGGAGTTGTATGCAACCCTACCATTTTCGTAGCCCTTCCAATGCACGCCATCGAAGGCAAGCCCACTGAATCCCGCTGGAACATTCACCTGCCGTGTAGACCGCTTGGTTCCTTCCGTGATAATCTCAACGCCGTCGCGTCCGAGATACTTTGTGAACTCCTCTAGAATGGGGGGCGCGGCCACTCCGGATATAACGTTCTGAAAGGGCTCGTCATTCGAGCTTTCCTCGATTCTGCGTCTACTCGGCTTTTTGGAAATGAGCTTCTTTTTTGAGAGTGTTTTTGAGTTTGTCCTATTCCGTATCGGGCCTTTCACCATCTGCTATAAGTTATTAAAATATGGACATATATTCTAATTAATTTTGGCACGGACTCGCAATATATCATTATAAGGTAAGCATGGGACACCGGGGAGGATTCTATCCGAGCGTCATGCAGGGTCTTTTGAGAACTGGGCCATATTTTACGATGATAGCCGTGTCACAGGGGCTCCGCCTTGTTCGAAATAATACAAAGAAGGTCCGAAAGAATCGGAAGACTAAGCGCAAGTCAATCTCGAGATCCCGGCGTTAAGGCGCAACCTTTGGCAGTAGGTTGCAGGCTAAGGCGCAACCTTTGGCAGTAGGTTGCAGGCTAAGGCGCAACCTTTGCGCCAGTTTGCCTAAAGCGCTTTCGAGATGGAGGAATAGAAATGTCACTGGTCAAACCAAACGCGAACGGCAACCTTTTCGAGATCAAGACAGTGCAGTCCGGCGCCTTCCGGACCCTCATCGAGGCCCTCAAAGAGATCCTCACCGAGGCCAACCTCGAGTTCGACTCCCAGGGCATCAAGGTCATGGCCGTCGACGAGACTCACACTGTTCTCGTCTACCTCAAGCTTCTCTCCGATCGCTTCGAGACCTACTACTGCCCCGCCAAGCACGTGCTCGGGGTCAACATGATCTACCTCTTCAAGCTCATCAAGACCATGGGCAACAATGACTCGCTCACTCTCTATCTGCCCGCGTCCAATCCCAACAAGCTCGGGATTCGCATGGAGAATGCGGACAAGTCCACGACGACGAACTACTTCCTCAAGCTCTTTGACACGGACGTCGAGGACATCCAGATTCCCAGCCTCAACTTCACGAGCATCATTCACATGCCGAGCATCGATCTCCAGAAGATCTGTCGTGACATGAATGCGCTCGGCGAGAAGCTCGACGTGGAGATCACGAGCAGCGGCTCCGATCTCATCTTTAAGTGTTTCGGGGACTTTGCCGAACAGGAGACGATCATCTCGGAGAACAACAACTCAAATATGAAGGTCCACAAGTCTGCCGGAGGTGGTCCGGAGATTGTTCAGGGGATCTTCCAGCTGAAGCACCTCGTTCTTTTCACAAAGTGCACCAGCCTCTGCCCGTCAATCGAGCTGTATCTCAAGAACGATTTCCCGCTCATCTTACGATACACGGTTGCGAACTTGGGTGAGATCAAGCTCGTTTTAGCACCCATGAAGAATAAACAGGGCGCATGACCTGAGTGTGACGAGAAGTTGAAAATGGCCCTTTTTCGACCCCTTTGGTGAAACCGTCCTACGAGAATAAACTCCCCGGATTAAAGCCGCGGCCCTAATTATAAACATATGGCCTGCCAAGCGGATAACTGTGAATCTAAAGCCACCTATGGCTTTAAATTCGGAGTCCCAGAGTATTGTAGAGAGCACGGGCGCGTCAAGGGCGCATCTACGCAGTATGGAATATGTAAGTGTGGGCTATCGACCCCTCGATTCGCTCTAAAGGGCGAACGAGCCTCTTGTTGCGCGAAATGCAAGTCAGATGATATGATAAATATCGCCGATCGTCGATGTAAGTGTGAGAAGCATCTGCCAACCTACGGACTGTCTACAGATAAGCGCCCTGATTACTGTAAGGAATGTAAGAAGGATGGGATGATTAATCTGAAAGATAAAAATAAGAAGTGCGAGTGTGGAAAGGTTATTCCCTCTTTTGGAATTCCTGGTAAAAAGCCAACGTGCTGCAAGCTCTGCAAGAAGGATGGTATGGTAAATGCTATTAATGAGATATGCCCATGTGGAAAGTCGGCGGTCTTTGGATTTAAGGATGATAAGAAACCGACATACTGTGCAAAATGTAAGAAGGAGGATATGGAGAATATCGTAACGAAAAAGTGCAAGTGCGGAAAGGCGGTTCCATGTTTTGGGGTAAAGGGTTCGAAGCCTACTTACTGTAAGGAATGTAAGACAGAAGATATGGTAAATGTTGTGGCAAAGGCCTGCAAATGCGGAAAGGCTCAGCCGATCTTTGGATTGAAAACGGATAAACGGCCGAGCTGCTGTGTTGGCTGTAAAACGGAAGGAATGGTAAATATTGCCAATAAGATGTGTTCATGTGGAAAGTCACAGCCTACTTTTGGAAATAAGGGCGATAAGGTGGCTTCATGCTGTGTTAAATGTAAAAAAGAGGGTATGGTAAATATTAAGGCAAAGATGTGTAAGTGTGGAAGTGCGCAGCCAGTATTTGGACTACCGACTGATAAAAAACCTTCTTGCTGTACCTCCTGTAAGGATGATGGAATGGTTGATATTATGTCAAATAGGTGTAAGGGTTTAATAAACTATGAAGGCAAGGGAGATCTTAAATGTCCTTATGATTATAGAGCTAAGCTAAAGTATTCCTATTATTGCACCAAATGTTTCGAACACAACTTTCCGAATGATCCGCGCACTGCTTTAATCCGTTCTAGGGTTGATGAAAATAAAGTAAGAGATTATTTGGCAGAACATTATCCTGAGTTTATTCACGATAAGGCACTCTGGACTGATCAGAAAGACTGCACTTGTCGCCGACGCATTGATTTCCGAACTCTTATTGATAATACTCTACTATGCATAGAGGTCGATGAAAACCAGCATAAATACTATGATTCTGATTACGAGGAAATACGATATGATGAAATAATGCTAACACAAGGGTCAAAGATGATATTTATTCGCATCAATCCACACCTATATATCGATGCCGATGGAAACAGAAAGAATCCAGAGATGAGCACGCGCCTGAAGCTGCTTGATACAACTATAATGGAACAAGTGGCTAGGATTCATGCAGAAGATAATGAGGACCTCTTGGAAGTAGTTGAGCTCTTTTTTGATGAATAACTCCGATAAAATTGCCCCCAACACACCCCTGATCCAGCAATCAAAAATGGATAACCAGAGTATATTTGATGTCCTGAATCTGAATATCAACTTCTTTGGATCTTCACCCCACACGTATTATACATGTGAGGTTAAGTCGAATACCTGGGTCTGCCAGAAGGGCTTTCTGGGGCAACATGTCTTTAAAGTTCCCGTGGGCAGAGATCCACAACCGTATCTGAAAAAGGCTCTGGAGTTTGAGGTGATTGTTAAATAACGGCCGAAATCACATTTTCTTATCGACATGTGGCGTGTAGAGAACATCGCTCGGCACCAGACTCTGGTGCAATAGATTGATGCCGTTGGGCACGTTGAAACGCTCCGAGTTTTTATTCCAGACCTTGATAACATAGAAGCCGACGCGATGAGTTCCATTGGGGCCATTCATGATCTTTGGACTGATACTGATACCTGTGATTGTATCATCCGCATCGATTGCCGCCTTTGATGTCATTGCTCCAATGATATATGCCTTGTAGTAATCGGCGCCATGCTCTGCACTGCCACGAATGCTGTAGCTACCACCGCGAATATTCTGGTGATTCTCCCAAAGAGGTGGAATAGGATCGCGCATGCAGAAATACATTCCGCGCTTCAGCTTATCGCCAAGCTCCTGAAAGACGGCAAGGGTCTCCTTAAGAGATGTCATCTTGGCGATTGGCTGAAATGTATCCATAGTCCATCTCTTTTCTCTTGGTGCATGAAAATACAATGTCCATGCACCAGGAAGCGAGGACTCCAGACTCATTGTGCGAGTTATACTATAGGTTAGTCACTCAATTTTAAGTGGTCGGCACTAAATGGGCGTCTCCGAAGCTGGAACCTCTGGGACTTGGGTCTCTGGAACCTTCTCTGGAACCTTCTCTGGAACCTCTGAAACATCTGGAACCTCTAGAACCTTCTCTGGAACATCTGGAACCTTCTCTTGAACTTCCTCCTGCGCGACAACCTGCGTAACGTCACTTGCAGTATCCTTTTCTGCATAATATTTATCAGCCTCCTCGATCGCCTTGTAGATATCAACCGTATCCGACACATTAAACTCGTATCTCTCGCCCATATCAGACATACAGCGCGCTTTGAAATCAATATTCTTGTCGAATACAACCTGTGAGCCGATGGCCCAGGCAGCTACAATCTGCGCCACGCTCGGGAACCGGAAGTCGGAGACGTCGGATGTTACCGTCATAGACTCGATAAAATCTGTGAGATCATATACGACCGAGTCATCGCGAACGATATCCAGACTCAGAAGAGGCAGATAGCGCGTAAGTGTGTATTCCGAGAGATCATTGAACTGCTTGATATCTGCATTATACTTATACTCCACGGGTGCCGACGTGGAGGCGTGGATATTGACGGCCGTGCTCTTAAAAGGCGTCTCATAGCCATATAGGAAGTAGTAGATGCGCGGCTCAAATGCATTGATCGCACCGCCGATGGCCTTTGAACTAACATCGAGAGTCAGCTCAATAGCCCCGCGAACAAGAAGATACATACGAAAGAGGATCATTGTAAGCTGACTTTCCATTCTAAATCATAGAATGTCATCCAACCTTAGGCTCTTTTTACAGCACGGCACTTTGCGGCATTAGTATAGGCTACCGAAGTCCGTGAAAGCCTGTGCCGTCGTCGCGACGGAAGGCACGCCTCTCGGGACGATTGTGGCTCCAACCGGTCCAGTCGTAGGCACCGCAGGCACGGCTGCAGGCACGGCCGCAGGCACCACGGGCGTAGATGTCGGGCAGTTGTTCATGGCCGTGCATCTGCAGAGCTTGAGCGCCTCGCTACTTAGCTTGGGGTCGCAGGCGAGGCAGTTGTTGCGCGAAGTGTAGCTGGGCGCCGTTCCGCCCGTGGCTAGCATGCCCAGGCAGACAGCCGGGATACTTACCACGCCGATAAGCTTATCCTTGCAGTCGGGATCCTTTGAGCCCGCGCACTGCTGGCTGACATTCTTGCACGATTCAGCCATCGAATCCGGAGGAGCGGACTTGGGGTCCGTTCCGTTGCCGCAGAGGTATTCATACTCACCCTTGATGGTCACGCTCGACGCCGTTGCGATAGCCGCGGTCGCCGTAGTCGCCGCGGGAGTGCCGGCCGGCGAGCCAGCCGCTGCGGTGGCCACCACTGCCGCCTTCGCCGGATCTACGCCAGCCTTTACCTGCGCATTGAAGACGCTGTTCCAGGCATCACCGACTGACTTTCCCGCAGATGCTAGTGTTTCGCCTGCGGCATTATAGGTATTCTGCCCATATTTATTGATGTAGTTCACACCGGCATTTGCCTGCTGCGCGGCATAGACAACATCATTTCCAAGGGTATTGGCGAGTGAGCTGGCCTGGTTAGCCGCATATATTGCCTTTTCACGAGCGGAAGTGTATATATCCTCTATTCCCTTTTCAGCGGCAATAAATACCTTGCTCTGGCTGATAGCGTATAGGGTCGTTAGTAGGAAAAAGATACTGGGAATGATGGCAAGCGCCCATGATAGCGCATTCAGGTCATAGTTACAAAGGACGATTGTTAAGATTGTGATGATGATACCAGTAACCGCGTGGAAGGGGATAAGGTCATTCTTATTATTCATGGCATCCACGAGAATGAGTCCAGTAAAAACAGCCGCATTTATCAAAAATGGTTCGCAGAACTGCACCGTTATTGACCGCTTAGGTCTTCCATTCGACCCATTGTTTCTGGGAGCGTTATTCATTATCTAGATGGAGTCTATTTTATTTGCGGGCAAGGATGCGTTGCCGGACCTCATTCCAGATACCGAACGGCTCATCTGATACCTCGCCATCTTCCTCCGCGTATACATTGTTGTCGGAGTCACGGTAGTAGGTGATGCCCTTATAGTCGAATGCGGTCAGCTCAACTGCATCAGCCTCCTCGACCTCTTCCTCGAGCTCCTCGACCTCTTCCTCGGCCTCCTCGACCTCCTCGGCCTCCTCGGCCTCCTCCTCAATCTCTGGCTCGGGGACCTGTTGCGCCTTAGCTGCGGCCTTAGCCACAGGTGCGGCCACAGGCACAGGCACAGGTGCGGCCACAGGCACAGGTGCGGCCACAGGCACAGGCACAGGCGCGGCCTTAGCCACAGGCACATGCGCGGCCTTAGCCACAGGCGCAGGCACCATAAACACCTTCACCTCAGACTCAGTCTTAATAGGCTCCTTAATCGGTTCCTTGACCCTGACCTCCAGTCCATCCATCGGAATCTTCGGCAGGAGTTCGGGGCGATCGAAGGAGCGAACCAGTGCCCGAAGCTCCGAGATCTGGTTATCCTGGACCTGCAAACGAGCTTCCATCATCGCGAGTCGGGCCATAAGAGCCTCAAAGCCGGGCTGCGGAGGAAATGCCTGCGTGACATTTCCAAGGAACGGGGGGGTCGCAGCTCCCCGAAGAACCTCATTCACAACCTGAAAGCGGTCGCGAATAGTCTGCTCAAGTGAATGAAGAAGCTCGCTGACCGTAGATGCAGACATTTCTATGCTGGCAACTTTCGTTAGCGCCCAGCTCAATTTTGGGTTGCCGCCCAACTTATTTCCGCGGGCCAATCTGTATATTCATGACGGTATCAAGAGTCGACTCACGCTCCTTTAGAGGTTTCGACCGCCGCAGACGAAGACCCTCCTCCTGCACCTTCTCTGCCGGCCCCACCACCGTATTCTTCATACTCGTATCAAAGAAGTCGATGGGCTTCGTGTCGATGGAACCAAGGATGCTCACCATCGGAGGCATGTGCATGTCGACGCGCACCTGGCCGGCAGCCACAGTGGCCCGGAAGGTCTCAATGGACATGGGGCCGCCAAATATACTCATGGACTCGCGTGCCGGTGCCGGAAAGATGCGGTGCTTTGCCTCCTTATCATAGATCCGCTGGAGAAGAGCAATGCGCTCCCAGCGCACATGCGGGTCAATGTTCTCTCCCAGCAAATATGACATGGCGCACTGGGGGCAGCAGAAGTTTCCATAGACGGTGTATACGCCGGCGATCTCGCGCTCGGGGATTACGCAAGGGCGGCCCTCAAAGGGGTGGACACACCAGAAGCAGGCGATGTCCGTTGTCTCGGGCAGCATCTTCTTTTCGGAAGAGGCCTTGTATTGCACCATGAGACTGGCCTTCGTGAAGCAGGGAATAGATCCCGTCTCCTTTACCGTGACCACCTCGACCGGCGGGGCCAGAGCCTCGTGTTCTCCATAGAGAGTTCCCTCGTCATAGGGCTCCGGTTCTCCTGTAGCTCCAAAGTCGAGATCACTGGGCTTGACGTGGAGATGGGCGATAAGCGGTCTACGCGGCTCGGTGGCAAAGGATCCCTCGATTCCGTCAGGGGTCACGATAGCGACGACTTTGACTGCCTTTTTCTTTGCAGGCTCCTTCTTTGCGCGCGGTGGCATATTTCCTAGTTATGAATCGTGCTCGGGTATTTAGGCCTTTTTATACCGCGTCTAAAGATATCCCTTTAAGAACTCTAATGCGCTCATACTATGTGCATCCGAATGAGATCACAAATAACACCTTTATCTTAACCTGTAAGGACTCGGACTTCATTCTTGATAGGAATCTTGCAGCTCTTGAAACTCTCAGTTTTAGACCTGTGCTCATTTTAAATTGCCGCTTCTATTTAAAAATTATATTCGGAACATCCTGATATGGCTCCCATTTTTTTATATTTATTTATTTCTTCTTTTGAATGCTTTTCGTAAAAATCATTTTGCAAGACAGTTACTCTTTTACCAAACAATTTACGCCTTGTTTTAGATAAGTTTTTACGGTGTTCTTCTTGATAAGGAATCCGGAGTCGCTCTTTTGTGATAGTTTCACCATCTTCAAAAATAGTACCCTTACAGCCGGGATTACACCATGTTGCTATACAGTGTTCGTCATTCATTTTATCACCTTTATCAATCTCTTTTTTTGACAATTTTGGTATATTAATTCCTTGTTGTCTAGCCTTTTTATACATATTTTTTCTAAACTTTTGTGTTTCTCTTCTTAACCTGCCACA
>Ga0114962_10001776_pt1 | contig 18423 bp, 38 predicted proteins | sample C_130820_MF_Meta_FD_87017 | JGI IMG/M metagenome (GOLD analysis project Ga0114962, IMG submission 87017) | Freshwater microbial communities from Lake Croche, Canada to study carbon cycling - C_130820_MF_MetaG | ecosystem: Environmental > Aquatic > Freshwater > Lake | place: Lake Croche, Canada...
AACCATCGTCACAATCTAAATCAATTACTTCATTCTCACGACCATTGCGATTTTTTTGCCAATTAACAATATCATAATACCAAAATCTTTTTTGTGTACTATTAGCACTATGTTGAGTTTCAATAACGGTAAGGGTAGAATTCTTTAAACTAAAAGCTAACATTGTTATCTCTCCGCAAATGATTTCATGATAGAATCAATTAAATTATCCATATATTCTACCACCTCACTGATAGCATCATTTTCAAATTTTTCCCATACCGTAGCATAATCAATACAGTCAAAACTATCGGTTAATTCATCTGATAACATTTCATAGGTTTTTACAGCATCATTATCATATTCCGATAAGAAGGTATTGATTGCAATAGTGATAGCTTTTTCATGGTTACTCATTTCATTCTCCAATATTATTAAATTCTTAAATTTATACAGCAGGGTTATTATAGCATCTTAATCATAGAAAAGCAATGATTAAGATGCTATAAAGATTATTTAATACTCACACCGTGAAACATCATCAACATTAAATTTAGCTTTAGCCATGTTATAAATGTCATCTAATCTTAGACACAGACTTTCAACTTTATCACCATTACGAATATAGGCTTGGGTATCCCCCGTAATGTATCTTAATTTTTCAGCACCACTACACATAACAATCAATACTTCTTTTTCTTTAATGTAGGGCATAACTACAGATTCCCAATTAAATTCAATATCCTCACCAGTATCTTCATCTATTACACAATAATAAAAGTCCCCATCACTTTCATTAGGTGGCAAAAATACTACCTTATTATCTTCTCTTTCATGTATAATAACATCAAACGGTATTAAGGCATTTTTCAAACCATCAAGGTCGATTACCGTTACTTCATTTGTTCTTGCACTACCATACCAATTACTCATTTCATTCTCCAATATTATTAAATTCTTAAATTTATACAGCAGGGTTATATTAGCATCATAATCATTAAAATGCAATGATTATGATGCTGAAAGATTATTTAATCTCTATCACCAAAAGCATCATTATGCAATTTGATGATTTCATCGTCAGTATTATTACTATAATAAGATTGTATAATACTTTTTAAATACCCTTCATCATTCAAACAGGTATCTAAACAATCATTTACTAATCCATCTCTTAATACATCAATATTCATTTTCATGCTCCAATATTATTTAACAGGGTGACATTCAACACTATACCCTAACAAACCATTTTGCAAATCCCTTTCTAATTGCTGAATCATTGATTGACATTCAGCACTATCTTTGACGATAGCTTTTAACTCTATTGTATCAGCTTTAGGCATACTCATTAAGAGTGTTATAATCATAAGGTACATTTTTATTCTCCACGATAATTAGAAGGTTTAAAGAGCTACTGGACTTTTCTGCTCCAGTGGTTAAAATTATACACATGACTTTTAACCACGTCTACATTTATTTTCGATTATATAATATTTTAATAATCATTAGATAATAACACCATATAAAACAATCACTTACAATTATCAACACCTCCGCCACTCCCGCCATTATCGCGCCACAGGCATTATCATAATCATTATATTAATCCTCCCCTACTATTATTACCATATAAATTTAATGGTTATGATGGTTATTAACAGGGGCATTATATAATGATTATGATAATAACAAATTGTTCCACGTGGAACATTATCAAAAATATTTTAATAATATTATAGATAATGTTTGACAATGGATTATATAATCATTATAATAAGCTAACTTAAAAATTAAGGAGAACAACCAACCCAATGTACCAACTCATGATGTCCCCCATCGAAGGCTGATAAAGCTAGTCCCTCTACATAATTGGTTCACTCACCTTTAGAAAAGGTTATTAAACTCTTGTCGTATATCCTTAACAGTTGTTAATTGTTAGCACAAAAAAATACCCCTTACTGGGTATTTTATATAATTCTTTTAATAATGATTATTATCCAATATTAATTTCAACATCGAAACAATCACATAATCTATCAGTGATTTCACAATCATCGAGCCTAGCATCATTATCACCGTGTAATAATGTTAATGATTCAATATCACCTAAATCATTTAACCATTCATGGTATAATCCCAATGATTCAACCACATTATCATCGTCCATATCAAAACTATCAAAATCATTATCTAATAATGGTGAAACAAATTCTGCCGCAATAGTTACTATTCTTTTCATGTTATATTATCCAAAATTATTAAAATGCTATTATATAATAGCATCGTTATATTATGCTACAATTATTTAATCATCAAGTAAATCACCGAATACTTCTAATTGTGAGTATCCTTGTTCAACGGCGTTATCCTGTATATTATCAAGTAGGTGTGCCAAACCCATTGCATCATCACCACCATGATTCAATAAGAATTCTTTTTGTTGCCGTAACATTTCCCAATCAATATTATTAATAGTAATACTCATTTTATTCTCCACGATTATTAATTATGCTTTTAACGGTTGATTAACTAACCGTTAAAAGCATTATATGATATTTTAATAATGATTGTCAATCTTTTAATGATACTTCATAATCGGGTATGGTTAAATCATCAAAAGCATTATCCCCCATTTGATAATAAAGATTATTATACGCCCATGTATCGGCATACTCAATTAAGAGTTGTTCCAACCCTTCATAGGTATATTCTATTGAACCTTCAAACGGTTCAATAGATTCAACACTAATATCAAACTCATCAATGATAACATTACCTTGATAATCCATATCAAGGTTTGATACTTCAATATCCACTGTAACGGTAGCCGCATAACCTTCCCAACCACCTACTGCTAATTCTTCACCTAATTGGATAGTAGAATCAAAAAAATCAAATTTAAAAGTTGCCATGATATTCTCCAAAAAATTATTAAAAATTAAAACCACGACATAATGATAATGGTATCTTATCATTATGTCAATAGATTATTAAAATATTTTATAAATCTCTAATAGGTCTTACATATAATAATTGTGTTTTTAACCCAAGATTTTTACCCATACTGGTTTGAAGTCTTAAATGGTGTGCAATATCATCACGATGTCCATACGGTGCATCAGTAGGCAATGAACATGACCAATATTCAGCACTTCTAAACTCACCATTGTTAGATAATGATTCATTTTCCCGAATTTTCCATAATTCATCAATGGTCGGCATTCTCCAACCATTGCCCAATGATTCACAATAATCCATAGCATTAACCCAATTCATTTTTTTCTCATAAATCTTAGGGGCAATCTCAAAGATTAGTTTCTTATTATTATCAGCATTAACTAACTCTATTAACTTATTAGCAAATTCCAATGTTTCTTCGGCTGTAGCATTATTTTGACCAAACCATGAAAATGTTTTCATTTTATATTCTCCAATATTATTATAGCCTTAAAACCATCAGAAACAGGGTTTTAAGGCTTGTTAAGGGTTTACCACTATCTTACTATTAAAAAATGGTTTAAAGCTCGTCAAACGTCAATCTTTTGCGATATTGTAACAGATTAACATCTTTACATTCTACCCATGATAGTGCAGGAATGTTAGCTAAAACAGTTTCAATATCATTTCTGATAGCATCTTGACCACCATCAATAAAATACGAATTGAAAAGATACCATTTATCATTATGTTTTGCAATAGTATCAATATCAGATAATGTAAAAAATGATGATTGAAAATAAGATACTTCTAAATCAGTATCCCAAAAGAGATATAAATTAGCATGGTTTCTATCTCTTGCAATATACTGCCCTGTTAATAATCTTTTAATAACTGTTTCCATAATTATCACCATTCTTCATACGGTAATCGTTTAGATAATCCAAAATTACGAGGATTCTTAAACGGGGCATAAAACCCATCATCTAATTGTGCATTATTATTAAAAAATGATGACGTGAACACATGAATAACATCTATCAGATTATCATAATATGGTAATAGATACCAATTACCCTTAAACTTTACAAAAGTATCCACATTGCTAAAATTAGGATTATCATGAATATAGTAAGTAAATGATACATCACCAACCAATTCATACACTTCTTCTACTGTAGCAGGTAACAGTAATTTATTATACTCCACTGGTTGAATATAATTACCTGCTTTTAATTTTTCAATAATGTCGTTTACTGTGATTTCCATTTTATTCTCCAAGATGATTATTAAGCCTATTAACAGTTAAATAATGACTGTTAATAGGCTAAGAAAAGAATTAAGCTAGTTTACTATCATGATTAACTGCCCTATCATGAATAGCTTGAAAATTAGTACCATAAGCTCTTTCAATGGTTATCCACATTTCATTCGTGGAATCATGTTTATCCTTCCAAACAATTTTAGTATCATGAATTGATACCGCTAATTCTGGCGCAAGCCATGATATATCAGAATCATTATCAATATCAAATACATCATCAAGATTTTCACTATTCAAAAATATCTCTTTACCATTTAATATTTCTGAACGATAATAGAATTGTACTCTATCAGCATTCAAATCAATCAATGCCTGTCTAGCCTTATCAATCAATGGTTTTAAATGATTGAAAGAACCGTAAAAATAGGCTGGTGTATCATTAACCCATTCCAAATTATCAGATACTTCAAATAGTTTAAAATCTGTATCATTACCACCATTACCATCAGTAAATTCTTTTAATAATTCAGCAGGATTAGAATATTCCCACATACCACCATTTCTATCATAATTAGATACCCATTCAGCGGTATTATCATACATACCGTACAAATATACTTCATCATGGGTAACATCACCTTGAATAGATACCAACATATTATCATCAATGGCATCTCTCAAAAATGTTAATACTTGTTCTTTATCAGCATAAGATAATTCTGCGAAAGCTGATTTTGTTTTAATTTCGTATGTCATGATATATTCTCCAAAGTTATTAAATTTTTAAATTCGTTAATTAGTTACTACGGTGCTTATTATAATGATTTAAAATATTATGTCAAACATTTTTTTAATGCTACCGATAATAAATTTTATTATCGGTAGCATGAAGGATAATTTATTTTAATTGTTCATTCAATAATCGTCTAATAATCACTGAATATAGATAAGGGTGTGAGAAGTCATCATCATTTAAAGCCTGTTCGATACGTGCATTATCATCAGCATTAAAAGGTATATCTAATTCTTCCTCAGCATCCTCAATAAATGCACTATATTCATTTACACTGACATAATTAATCATTGATTGTAAAACATCTAATTGTGAATCTGTTAATGTTATTGTGATACTCATGTTATTCTCCCCGATTATCTAATTCTTGTGCCATCAATTCAGTCATTACCACAGTGTTAATGTCAATAGATTCTAATTCACAATACAAATCATATTTTGCCTGTAAATCATCATCAGATAGTGATTTTAATTCATTTTTAATTGTTTCGATATTCATTTTATTCTCCAAAATTATTAAATTCGTTACTACGGGTATAATGATAATCTTATATAATCATTATGTCAACATTTTTATAATGCTACCAATAATAAAATATCTCATTATTGGTAGCATAGAGAAAATGTTATTCTATTTCAACAACATTCTGATTATATTCATATTCAAATTCTCCCAAATTATCAGATAATACGGTACTTAACCAGTTACTCGGTGATGGTTCATTATCACCAATATGCAATTCCATTGTAAAATTATACTGGTGCAAACCTTCTTCTGACGATTCAACCGACTTACAGATAAAATTATAATAATCCTCCCCATTGTCGGTGGCTAACATATTATATATGATAGGGGCAACCCATTTTGTATCCTCACCAACCAAAAATAAATCAAATTGTACTTGATATTTTTTCATGACATTCACCAATATTAAAATACTAAACCTAAATTAATTTCAAACCAATAATAACCATAATACTCAACATCATGGTTGTTTTCTGGTGTATATACAACCAGTTGATACGAATCTATCTCCATACCAATATCATCTAATCTTTTGGGCAATGTTTCCAACCATTCTTGTAATGGTTTTCTAATCATATAATATTCATTTAATTCATCATGGTAAACTGTATATTCACCATTCATTATTGATTTACGTTTATACGGTGTGAACGTGTTTAATATAACCTTAATCTCAACAGGTATCTCAATACCGTCCATAATTGCTAATGCTACATCACTAATAGGATACATTTTTATTCTCCTAAGTTTTCTGATAAGATTTGTAATTGTTTATCTGACAATTCTAAATCTCTTAACAGGTGTGAAAACGATGATAATGTCCACCCTAACATAAATGAATGATTTTCATCATCAGAATTATTAAACTCTTTTGATGCTTGTGACGCATCATTTTTAATTTTCTCAATCGCATTATTAATCATTTCTTTACTCATTTCATTCTCCAAAATCATTATTAATTAGTTACTACGGTGCTAATGATAATATTATATAATCATTATGTCAAACATTTTTTTAATGCTACCAATAATAAATTTTATTATCGGTAGCATAGAGAAATGGTTACATGAAAATATCCTTTTGTAAAATATTTCTCATGCTTTTAGTATTCACTTCAATTCTATCCTCATAATCAATTATGGTATATTGCAAACCGTCAACAATCTGCACAGGGTTGATAATATCGTTATACTTAATTCTCTGCCCACCTCTACCTGCTACCTTACTAATTTGAAACTCTGCTGAATTATCCTCATCTTTGTTAACTCTGTGCTGTACCACAGCACCAGCACCACAACCAACAATATTAGCAATAATCAATTTTTTAAAATCTCGATTCAATAAATTCTTACGTTTCAATAAAATAATATAAACTTCAATATCATCACCCCAAGAAAATGGTAAACTCTCATTACCATCAGTTAAAAATATTTCAACCGTATCCACCCTAAAATCATCTTGATAGATATGTGATATTTTCTTATTATTGATAATAAGCTCATAATCATGATGTACATGATATTCTAAATAATTTTCACCTTCTTCGGTAAAGGTAGGTTCACAAAATGCTTTTAAATATTCTACTTTTATTTTAAATCCACTCATATACATTTTATACATGGTTATAACTCCACTATTGTTTTTTCTACTTTAAGCACCATTGCAGTTATGCAAGTATTCCAATCATCACATTGTTTAATCTTATCAAAAATCGCACCACAATAAACTAAATCTATCCGACCATCATTATATTCACCAATAACCGTAATTCTATTAGATAATCCCTCAGAATCTAAAGCATAAACTTCATAATGTTCCGATACAATATATTGATTCTTAAATTTATCATCTACACGATGCTCCACAGGCTTTAAAAATTGTTTTAATACTTCTACCTTAATTGTTTGATACATTGTCGCATATCCTCTTTTATATGCTACTAACCATTAAAAATTGATGGTTAGTAGCATGGTTTAATGGTTAATCAAGATTCAATAAAATCATCTACATCATATTCATCACAGGCAGTAATATTTTCACCATCATTAAATGGTATTTCTGTAATAATATATCCTTGTCTATCACATAAATGAAAACCCGATTGATACCAAGACATTTCACCATTATCAATATATGTCCAAATAGTAAACTTATTACCATTCTCATAAATGTTTTTAATATAATCCAATTCTTCACCGAATGTTTCATATATCATGCCATCATGATTGGCATTTTCATCTAAATGATTCTGTACAGGTTTATATTTTTCTTCAAATTGTTCAAAAGTTATAATAGTCATTTTCTTAATCCTCAATAATAGTTAATTGTTCAATACTGTCACATGATTTATAAGTTATTAAATCATTAAATTGGTAAATATCGTCATACATCTCAATAATTCGTACAATGTTTTCTAAAATATCATCATTCATTACTTTCTCCCACTATATTGTCATTAACATCTAGTTTATAAGATTCTAACAATTCTGCAAAGGATTTAACGGTACAACCACCTAAACCGTTCATATCCTGTCTAAGATTCCAAGATGGTACACAACCCCATAATTTTACAGATAAATCAAAATCATCATCAGATAATTCCCATAAAGCCTTTTTAGCCTTCTTTAAAATTTTATCCCTAAAAGATTGTTCACCTGTTATATTCTTCTTTTTAGGCTTAGTTGTTAAATTGATGGTCATTATCTGTACAACCGATAATGCTATTTCAGCATCAAACTCAGCATTAACAGCATCATATAATTTTTTATAATTCATTTTCAATTATCTCATTATTGTTAAGAATGCCCCCTGCTTTGCAGGGGGCGATAATCATTATTTTATTAAAGTTATAAGACTTTACTATAATTTACAAAATCAATGTTATTTTCAGCATATAGATTCCATGAAACAATCTGACCAGTACCATTAGCTTTCAATACTAAATTATCAGCATCAAAATCAAAAATCGAATCATTAGTATGAATCTCATATACATCATCATCACAAACAATTTTGGTGACATATAACAATGTATCATCATCTAACACCATCAAATCAATTTCACTATTGACTTGTTCAAACACCCAATAATAGGGTTCTGACATTGCAACATTTTTAGAAATAATATCACTATCAATCAACGCACGAACACATTTTCATTCTCCAAAAAATTAAATTTAAACTACGATTCAAATTATAAACACTTAAAAATCATTATCAATCATTATTTTCATAATATTATCATAACCACTAGATATGGTATTATCATATATTATCTAACACTATATCTAGTAATTATCTAATAATGCCTATAGGCAACCTCCGCCATACCCGCGCCACAGGCAGGATAATAAACAGGGGCATTATCACAGGCATTATATAATGTTCCACGTGAAACCATCTCAACCATTATAAAATCAATGGTCATAATGGTAAAAAATTATTATAGATAATAGTTGACATAATCTATTATCATGATATAATGAACCATATTTTAAAAACAGGAGGATAAAAAACCACCCATCATGCAGTACCCCATCGAAGGCTGACAAAGCTAGTCCCTCTATATAATTGGTCAACTCGCCTTTAAAAAAGGCTATTAAATTCTTGTCGTCCATCTATAAAATTATTGTTTCATATTCTCTAAAAGCAAAAACGCCCCTTACGGGGCGTTTTATATATTATCCATACATTACCATCAAATAATCATGAACGTGCCTTACAAGGCATTCTCACGCAAAATAGGATACAATTTTCGATGAACCTATAACCTTATCACCATGAACCATCGTAAAAATATTAAATTGATTATACTTTACTGATATATCCTCACCAATAATAATAAAATCCTTTCCATTATCCCATATCTCGGTTACTTCTCCCTCAATCCTTTGATTTGCATCATATACCATTAAACGATAATATTTATTATCCTCGATAATATAAACACCAGCACTATAAATGTTCAATATGTCATTTTCTACCAATACTCTAATTATATCTTTCATTATAACACCCGATACCAATATCCATTATCATCTAAGACTTTTAAATTATCATCAGTCATTTTACCCTCACACCATAATGAACCCGATTTAGTAATATCAAACTGAAACAATACTAAAATTTTAAATATATCTGCTGTACCAATAACAACATATTTCATATAATCCCCCAATATTAAATAACGGTTATAAGGGTAAAAGATAAACCCTCATAACCGTAAAGAAGTATTAACAATCAACTAATTCAGCAACATTGAAAAACGGATTATCACCTAACAAATCATGAACATTATCATAAATGTCATATATGGTTATCTCACCATTTTTTACCCTAAATGACTTCACAATAGTGTGTTTACCGTCAACGGCTAAATCACCATCAATAATCAAATAAAAATCACCATTTACGTTATATAATAAACCATCATCATCATTAACTGTTACAATGTCTAATACCCCACTAAGAGTAAAATAATGGATTTGGTCAAATAATTCATTATTGTTATATTCATTCAATAGGTCAACGTGTTTCAACAATGCTACACTATATCCCGCATCATCAAGGCGCATTTCTGCGCAGGATTTAGCACTATCTAGCATCAAATCCCATTTTTCATTGTTAACATCATCACACCATACCACAAACTCAATGTTTGTTGGTTCTACTACATTTTGAACGTCAATCGATGTATCGGTTAATATAGTATCTATAGCTGTTCCCAATCCTGTTAATTTTCTAACATATTGAAAATACAAATCTTTTTGTGAAATAGTCATAATAATTCTCCAAGTGATAAATACAAAATAAAAAACTAATGATTTATAGCATCTTAATCCTAATATTCTAAGGATTAATATGCTATAGTAATATTATACAGCTAACGATTGATAAGGATTAGATTGTTTGCATATTGCTGAACGTGCAAATAATCCCATCTCTAAATTGATAAAATCATCATCATGTTTAATGACAAAGTTATCAGATTTTAATTTGTAATAACTTTCTTTATTATTAATAGTAAAATAGTAACCACCATCTTTTTTATAGATATAATCTATTTTTGTTGCTGGCATTATCTTATGACGATTACCAGCCACATAAATTGTCACACCCTCAACAGGTGTTAATACTTCTTTCAAAATATACCCATTAGGCAACATTACATTTTGTTGCACTGTTACTAATCCTAAATCTTTAATAATGTTAATTCTATCTGTTAATTTAAACATTTTATTCTCCAAAAAATTAAATTTCAAAACCACGATGCAAATTATAGTGATTATTAAAATATTATCTATAATTATTTTTAATTATTTTAATAATCACTATATCTAGTATCATAATATGATTATATCCACTAGATATAGTTTTATATCATTTATACCCTACGCAACACCCGACAAACTTTCATAAATTATCGTCAATCCTGCCACAAATACATAGATAAATGCCAAAACTCCAAAAAATCCTAATACTTCTTTAATAATACTCATATAACCTCCAATATTGCCATGTAAGACGGTTATAATGGTAAAGCCTTATATCACCATCAAAACCGTTAGAAAATGTCTTAAATAACCGTTAAATCAATATCAACGGTTTGTCTGACTTTCATATTAACCACCGATAATGGTATCGCCCCCATTTTTTTACCACCATCAATATACATTCCATAATAAACCCCACCATCATCAATAATATGATTGATTTCATCATGTCCACAACAATCAGCATCATAAACCAATAACTTATAATCACGATTATTAGGATAATAACAACCCTTGTATTCTTCCCTAATAATACCTTTATCTAATAAATGTTTAATAATTCTGGTCATTTTGTCATCATTTTTATTCATTTTCAACTCTCCTAAAGATTATTTAAACGGTCATAAGGGTAAACTATCAACCCTCATAACCGTCATAAAATTATAATGTCATTATATCAATTACCTTAACCAACATAAGATTAGATTCATTTATTTTTACACTGGTATCACAGCCATTTTCATCATAAACCACCCCATAATATCGTTGACCCTCTTTATAAATTTCATGAATTTCAAGATTACTTTCACCATTATAAACGGTTAACGTATAATTACCGTTATTCATGGTATAACCATCATCAGATTTTACTATAACCCCACCATTTACCAATCTATCAATTACAATATTCATATTCATTTTAAATTCTCCAAACTATTTAATTTTTTACTCACTTTATGCCAATTTTTCCCATCAGTAGACACCCACCACGTTTTTGCAAATGTCTTATCATTACCATATATGTAAAAATATTTTATCTTTTTAAAATAACCATTCTTAATAGATTTGATATAATAATTTACAGATTCATACTCAAATGCAGTGAGTGTTCGATACTTATCATGTACGGTAATATCCTTTTTATCCCTATGCGGGTAATGATAAGTATATTTGCCTAATTTTTTAATAGTCCCATACTTAACCACCTGTTTTGCCAATGTTTCAGAATTATAAAACTCTAATAACTTTTTACCATTCTTCTCTAATTCCCCCTCACTATGACAAAATACAACCTTTACCGTATTATCATCATTTATAATACCAATATGTGAACGTACACCAGCATTAATCTGCAATTCTTTGAATTGTATATAATCGTCAAAATCAGTAGACAATACAGCATTTTTATCATATACATCATTTATTAAATTTTGAATATCCATTGTTATTCCCCTAAAGATTATAATTCATTACTTAAAAATTTCCATTCTACACCACCCTTAGAAACCCACCAACCCCTTTTACACATCATTTTTTTATCAATCACATATAGATAAAAATACTCAATATCGGTAAAACAATTCTCTATATCCCTACGGTAAGCATGAATAGTTGAATACTTCATAGGCTTACCGCATTTTTCAAAATATGCCCCTAATACCGTCATATCCCCACCTTTAATCAACTGCTTTGCCAATAGTAAACTATTATGACTATCAATCAATCTTTTACCTGTAAATGATAGATAACCATCATATTGACAATGTACAACATCAATAACACCCTTACTATTAACCACTCCAATATGTGAACGTGTACCCATGATATTCTCCTAAAGATTATTTGAACGGTTATAATGGTTTATATTTTACCATCATAACCGTATAGAATTATTTTAAATTGTTTTCATATTCTTTTCGATTAGGTAAATCAATCGCTAATGATTTTGCATTATCTGTAAATCTAAAACTAACAATGTGTGAATTCTCACACTTCTTTATAATTAAATTATCATCAGCAATGCAAGCATCACGAAAGAGTTGACCATCAGAACAATCAATACAGGTATCACCATTTTGTACCTGTCTTAAACTATAACCTCTATATGGACTAAACTCAAAGAAGTATAGTTTACCCTCTAATCGATAACCCCTAGTGTTACCACCACTATATGCTGGCAATCCCATAATATCCCCCAAATAATTAAAATTAAAATCTAAAACCACGATGCAAATTATAAACACCTAAAAATTATTTTCAATACATTTTTAAATTATTTTTCATAATATTATCATAACCACTATATCTTGTATTATCACCTATAACAAAACCACTATATCTAGTTATTATCAAAATAATACCTAACGGCATTAACCGCCATACCCGCGCCACACGCAAGTGGATTATATAAATCATTATAGATAATCAAAAGATAATAGTTGACATAATCCTTTATCATGATATAATGAACCATATTTAAAAAACAGGAGAATAAAAACACCACCCATCATGCCGTACCCAATCGAAGTCCGACAAGGATAGTCCCTCTATATAATTGGTCAACTCGTCTTTAGAAAAGACCATTAAACTCTTGTTGTCCATAATCAAAAATATTTTTATTATTATCTCTAAAAGCTCAAAACTGCCCCATACGGGGCAGTTTTCATTATCCCATATCCTTTACCATCATAATATTATAAACAAGCATTAAACGGCATTATATCAACGGTAAACAGGATTGATTTGTTAATCCTTAAAACCGTTAAAGATAATCATTAATTTGTTCCACGTGGAACACTATAAAAATATTATAGATAATAGTTGACATAATGTTAGATAATCATTATAATAAACCATCTTAATTTTTCAAGGAATCAAACCAATGTAAAATATAATCATCATGCCGTACCCCATCGAAGTCCGACAAGGATAGTCCCTCTATATAATTGGTCAACTCGCCTTTAAAAAAGGCTATTAAATTCTTGTCGTCCATCTATCCATTCTTAGCAGTCATTATCACCATAATAACCACCATTATTGCCATTATCATTCATTATCTAATTCTATAAACTATTGATTATCATAATATTTTTATAATAATATAATAATATTATCAATTATTTTTAATAATCGTTTGCATAATATTATCTAAATGATTATAATCTAATCTCACTTTTACTTTAATCAATCTTTCGAGAATATTATGAAAATTAAAAATTTTAAAGGCTCTTACACCATTGCACAATCTATTTACAATGGTGATTCTTTATATGCGGTTGTCAATTATGATAGTCGTAACAGCAAAACTGGTAATGTTTACCAGTTATCTTTTATTCCAGTTGATATGTTTACTGATACTGGTTTCGATAAATCCAGTGATGATGCAGTTTGCCCCACCGATTGTTTTTTTAAGGATTCAAATGCTTGCTATGTTAACTTAGCATACGCCCCCCGTGCAATCGTTCAATCGATTAAAGCTGGTAATTATCAACCAAAATTAAATTATCAAATGCTTTCTAAAAATATCCTAAGACTCGGTTCTTATGGTGATTGTTCGTGCCTACCGTATGAATTTATCGAAAAAATCATAAAATCCTGTAAACAAGGCTATTTAAACTATACTCACGGTTGGAAATCATGCGACCCACGTTTTGCCAATATCGCAATGGCAAGTGTTGAAACAATAGCCGATAAAGAATTGGCAAACTCTATGGGTTATCGTACTTTTAGAGTAAGACCTATTGACGGTGAAATTTTAAATGATGAGTTATTATGCCCATACGAAAAAAATAATTTCATTACCTGTTCAATGTGCATGAAATGTAATGGCAATAATGGCAAATCTAAAAAGAATATAGTCGTTACCGTTCACGGTACAGCTCACAAAATCAAATCCTATGAACATTTTAACCTAAAACAAGTATAATCCATCACCCTTATAACCATCAAATCCAAATGGTTATAAGGGTTTTTCATTATAGGGGATTATCATGCACAAAATTTTTAAACCCCCTCAAGGGGTAAGGATTCTATTGCTTTTATTTTCTAAGTATCCAAAAAGGATATGGATAATATTGTCCAAAATTTTAATGTATCCTCACAGGATATGCACAATCTCGCCCAGTATCCAATAATAGGATATGGATAATCTCGCCTAAAATTTATCAATGCTCTTTAACAATCTAAAAATATTCTAATAATTCCTATAGGATAACTTTGCCTAAAGATTTTCTACAGCATATCAATAATTACAACAGCAATTATCCTTATGCTAGTAATATCCTATAAGAATTATTAAAACCATATCCAAGCATAGCCTATAATTGCTTTCCTATTATATCCTATGCTCTCTCAATGGTTAAAGCAATATATCCATAAGGCTTAAATCATCTCAAGCCTTACAAGCCATTATTATTAAAGCATTACTAGCAATCCTAAAAGAATCTTTAAAGTATCTTTACAATAAGAAAGAATCTTTAAAGTATCTTTACAATAAGAAAGAATCTTTAAAGTATCTTTACAATAAGAAAGAATCTTTAAAGTATCTTTATTATTAATATACTAAAGATAATTAAATGCTTTCCTATGCTAAAGATAATTAAAAGCATCATCATAATTTATTTTCTATTATTACTATGCTAAAGATTATTTTCTATTATATTTCAATCATTTATACAATTCTAATCATTACTAGCAATCATTTTAGTATATCATAGGATAAAACATACACTATGGTTAAAGGATTTGAAAAGGTCGCCCTGAAAGCCTTGGATTATCTACAGGTATAAAAAAAGCCTGTTCGCAGAACAGGCTTTAACTATTACTAGCAATGTTTAAAGGATTCTAATTATCTTTAGGCTTTTATCCTATAATTACTAGCAAATCCTCTTTAGGCTCTTTACTCAATTACTAGCAATGGCAATTCTTTTATATTGTGAGTAGCTGAAATAGCCTTCCGAGAATAGATACCCTTCGTGGATAGATTCTTTATAACCTTATTCATCATACAGACATCTTCTAATGTTTCACATTTTCTCAACAAACCTAATAAATGTGCCATACATTGAGTAAACGGTATCCCTACGTCAAACGTATTCCGAATGTCTACAGGTACATTAGGTAAATTGACCGTGTTCAACTGTATCATCAATTTTGGTAACTGTAAAAAATCTATCGAATGATAACCAAATACCTTAGATAATAATTTACCAGAATATATCGCAAACTGTAATGATACAATCATATTTCTATCTACCTTATCAAATTGTGTTATACCTCCCTTAATTTCCATCGTAGCCTTCTTCATATTGTTCTCACCAATATTAACTAAGGTTGCCCACAATGGCGAAGTAACAGCATAATCACCATTACTAGCAATATACCCTAAACAATTACGTCTGCTAAAATGTACCATATCAGATAATACATCAGATATATTAACAGCACTAACATCAATAGATACAAACTTACCATCATCTGTCATCTTCCGTCCATGTCTTAATTTAGATAATACATCATGATAAGCAAATGTATATACATAACTACCATCAAAATAATAATTATAATCGGGGTGTATCTTCATCATTATCTTTTCTAATCTACTAATCATCAATGGTTGCCACTCCACCATATCTCCATCGCTAGTAATATTATACCTATTATTAAAGACTGCCTTCTCTAATGCTACCACCAAACCATCATACATCATTAAACAAAACTCGGTAGGTATAGCAAATGATGTTATCTTATATACATTCTTATAGATAGTAGTCACCAAATTAGATGTACACTCCAATCGTTTACCATCTTCCAATAATACATATCCATTACTAGCATTTATTGATTTTAATTTAACCTTTCTAAATTCTATCTTACTTCTTTCAAATTTTATTAACATTTTTAAATTCTCCATTTATTAATTTTTTTATTATATTATCACTTTTATTATTTCTTTTCAACTATCTTAATTATTCGCAAATATTCTCTTGACTATCTCAACCATTCTCTAGTATAATTACAATACCCTACATTACAATATGAGAATAACAATGTCCTTTGCAAACACCCTTAACGAACATATCATTACTAGTAATAACCTAATATACATTCATGATAATATTAACACTGCTTCAGAAATCATTGATAATACCTTCCAAAACGGTAATAAAGTATTCACCATTGGTAATGGCGGCTCTGCCGCAGATGCTCAACACCTCGCCGCAGAATTCATGGTACGTTATAAAAAGGATAGACAACCACTGCCAGCTATCTCACTATCAACCGATACTTCTATCATCACGGCTTGTGCCAATGATTACAAGTATGAAGATGTTTTCTCTCGACAATTACTAGCACTCGGTCATGATAATGATTGTCTTATAGCATTCTCAACATCAGGTAAATCCCTCAATGTTCTTAATGCTATAACTACCGCAACATCACTAAACATGAATGTGATATTATTATCTGGTCAATTAGATAATGATTCATACCTAAAAAATAATATGAATAATCTTAACAGTTTCATATTATTAGAAGTATTATCCACTAATACCGCAAGAGTACAAGAATGTCATCAGATTATCTACCACTACTTCTGCGAATATATAGATAATGTTATTATTAATGAGGCTTATAATTATGGAAATGGTGGATAATGATTTTAATATATTTGATTTTACCGTGATATTATCTTTAGTAGGATTCGTTTATTATGTAATACATTCTGCATTATTCGATGAATAATATATTATAATTCCACTCCCCGCAGGGGAGTGGAATTGTTTAAAAGGATTTAAATATGCTCTTTTACAATTTTATATAAATAGAACGACATTTTAATTATCGTTATTATGTAAATCCTTCCAAAGTACAGCCCATAATGGGAACATCTCGAACTGAGTCGGATTATCTAAATGATTATAATAATGTACCCGATAATATTATCATAATATTATCTAAAATATTTAAAAAATGCCCTATAATAGGGAGGGTCTTTTATTACCCTATAATAAAGAAGGGTTTATAATAACCTTATAATTATAAAGGTATTTTCAGAGGATTTTTAAGTGATTGATTTACAATGCTTTATTTTATAAAAACCATTTTTAAGGATAAAAAACCATAACCCTATTTTATGGTATTGACCCTTTTAAAAAATGGTAATAGTATGAAACTTTTTATAATCCTTATATATCAATGACTTATGAGAACACGTAGAAAAATAAAAATATTATAATAATCAATAACATAATAAAAAACAAACCCCCTGCGGGGGTTTGTTCAATAATAGTTTAATAATATAATATAATAATAGTTCAATAATAGTTCAATAATATAATAATATAATAATAGAAACCTTTACTAGTATAATATAAAACACAGGCATTATAATTATGAATATGAATAGAATAAAGGATAAGGATAAGGTAGAATGGTATAGGGATAATACCTAAAGGCATTATTACTAGCATTATGACCATTGGGATTTAATGGTTGAGATGCTGAAGAATGATTGGAGGATATATGAGTATAGAATTAAGTGATATGAAATATTGGAAGAGGATGGGATATCATGATGGGATGTTATATTGTTCTATGATATCAATAGAAGGAAAGAATGATTGGAGGATGATAAGTGATTGGGAAG
>Ga0114962_10001779_pt1 | contig 18406 bp, 22 predicted proteins | sample C_130820_MF_Meta_FD_87017 | JGI IMG/M metagenome (GOLD analysis project Ga0114962, IMG submission 87017) | Freshwater microbial communities from Lake Croche, Canada to study carbon cycling - C_130820_MF_MetaG | ecosystem: Environmental > Aquatic > Freshwater > Lake | place: Lake Croche, Canada...
CCTAAAATATCTATTCCTATCTTCATCAGGAAGAATGAATTAATTAAATCGCTACTTCTTTTTCAGCTACAACTTTACCTTTATAGTAAAGTTTTCCTTCATGCCAGTGTGCATGGTGGAATAAGTGAGGCTGACCTGTAGTTGGACAAATCGCAATATTGTCAGCAACTGCTTTAAAATGCGTTCTTCTTTTGTCTCTTCTAGTTGTCGAAGTTCTTCGTTTAGGATGTGCCATTTTATTTTGTTTATATTATAACGTTTAATTCAAATTTTTTAAAATTGCGAATTGAGGGTTGATTGGTTTGTCAATAGGGTCATCTTCCGGTTCTTCTTGGTCGTCTGAATCATTTTCGTCTTCATCTTCCCAATCATTATCCTCATCCCAATCTTCGTCATCCTCCCAATCCTCATCGTCAAGTTGTTCCTCTTCTACATTCGCATTGATGGTGTGCTTTTGTATTAGTTCCCACATTTCTTTATCACATTCACCAGGTTTATGTGTTGCTCTTAGTGGTAACAAGGAAGTAATTAATTCATAAATCGGAAACGTAACATCAATTTGATAGCTATCTGGGTGTAATACCACTAGATTTTCATCTTCTTCGACTTCTGTTCCGAATTTGTAAATTAATCTATATTCTCCTTGAACATCCAAATTCATAGGTGTGTCACAACGATCACAAGTAGTAGATACAGAACCCTTAACAGCAAATAATGCAATTAGCATGGTTTCTTTTTTTTCTAACTCTAACGTCGCATGTAACGCGCCTTCATGAATAATGGAGTATTCCATGGATTCAAAGAACGATGTATTTATCTCGTATTCGAAATAATGTTTTCCTACTTTTAAACCAACAAATGGAATGTTAAATTCGTTCTTCATTCTTTTCGTTTCATTAAAATAGGAAAGCAAAGGTAATAAAATTAAACGAAGATTGTTTATATCTTTTTAATTTTTACTCTTTTTATTCCTTTTAGGTCAAAATTTCTTTATTCAACGCGATTGTTTGCGAATGGTTTTCGTTTAAATTCAGGCGATTTTTGTTCTGTTAATGGGTTAGATTGAATTTCTTTCACAAATTTTCGTGTTTTATATATTTCTACTGCTAAATAGATAGCATTTCGCATGGATTGCGCGGAAGCAATTCCTTTTCCAGCTATATCAAATGCAGTTCCGTGGTCAGGAGATGTTCGAACAATTGGTAGGCCTGCTGTGAAATTTACTCCTTCATCAAAAGTTAAAGCTTTAAAACCGGTAAGTCCTTGATCGTGGTACATAGCAAGTACTGCATCAAATTGGTTGAATTGCGATGACCCGAAAAATCCATCTGCAGGGTAAGGTCCAAAAACTAACATTCCTTTATCAAAATTTTCTTTAATGATAGGGATGATTATTTCCTCTTCTTCTTTTCCAAGTTTACCGTTTTCTCCGGCGTGCGGATTTAAACCAAGTACAGCTATTTTTGGACGAATAATTCCGAAATCTTTTTTCAAACTATTTTCCAATACAGTTAGTTTCGACTGAATCTTTTCTTTCGATAAATTTCCGGAGACTTCTTTTACAGGAATATGACTGGTAGCTAAAGCTACACGAAGATTTTGACCAACCATCATCATAAGTGCTTCTTCCTGGTTAGAGAGGTGCGCAAGGTATTCTGTATGTCCTGGGAATTTAAAATCTGCTTTTGCAATGGCTTCTTTAGAAATTGGAGCAGTGACAAGTACATCGATTTTTCCAGATGCTAAATCTTGCGTTGCTCTTTCTAATGATGCAAAGGCATATTTACCTCCAGTTTCATTCATTTCACCAATTTGAAAGCGTATTTCATCGTTCCACACATTTATTATATTGATTTTATGTGGTATCGCTTCTTCTGCTGTTTTACAAGATTGGTAAGCAAATTCTTCTTCCTTCACCATTTTTTTATGGTAGGATATCGTTTTTGTGGAACCGTAGATGATCGGTGTAAACTCCGATAAAATACGTGCATCTCCAAGTGCTTTGATTATAACTTCAGGACCTATTCCGTTGACATCACCTATAGTAATTCCCACACGGATTGCTGCTAGTTTATCCTTTTCCATTGTAGTTGTTTTCCAAGAAATGTGTTAAAAGTCGAATACCGACACCTGTACCTCCTAATCCTTTGTAATTTTCTTTCGCTTCTAAGAAAGAAGGTCCTGCAATGTCTAAATGAACATAAGGTGCTTTTACGAAATGTTCTAGGAATTTACCAGCAGTGATCATTCCTGCAGTTCTTCCGCCGATATTTTTCATGTCTGCAATGGAAGACTTTAATTGATCTTTATATTCATCCCAGAATGGAAGTTGCACTACACGTTCGTGTACTTCGTTTCCAGACTCGGTTAATTTGTCTAATACTTTTTGTTTTGCGTTCCCCATCATACAGGAAGCTTTTGTTCCGATAGCAACTACTGCAGCTCCTGTTAATGTTGCAGCATCAATCACTAATTCAGGGTTGAATTTATTGGAATATGCCAATGCATCTGCTAGGATCATACGACCTTCTGCATCTGTATTTAATACTTCAATGGTTGTTCCGTCGTACATGTGAATCACATCCCCAGGTGCATACGCATTAAGTCCAGGCCTGTTGTCTGTTGCTGGAATTAATCCAATGATATGTACTGGAAGTTGGTTCAAGGCAGCGGCATAGATTGTACCAGCCATACAAGCAGCACCAGCCATGTCACTTTTCATTAAATCCATCGAACTAGCAGTTGGTTTTAAACTCAAACCTCCTGTGTCATAGACAACTCCTTTTCCAACTAATACGATTGGTTTTTTATTTGTTACGTTTTTAGGCTTATATTCAATTACAGTAAATGTTGGTGGGTCAATAGAACCTTTGTTTACGGCCAATAAACCTCCCATTTTAAGCGCTTCGATTTTATTTTTCTCAAAAATTTCCACAGAAAAACCTCCGATTTCTCCAAGGGTAGCAATTTCATTCGCTAATTGTGTTGCCGTTAAAAAAGAAACTGGTTCATTTACCATGTCTCTTGCCCAAAGAACAGATTTAATTATGTTGTTTAGGTTTGTAATTTCTTCTTTACCGAATTTCCCGATTACAAAAATATTTTCTAGTGCATATTTTTTCTTATCCGCATCTTTGAAGTATTTTAAGAATTGGTAGTTAGACAGTGCGAAACCTTCAGCGACACTTAATACTCCTTCTTTTTTACCAATGATGGTAATGTTTTTTTCGGTACGCGGAAGTTTTGCTCTTACATCATGCCCAGCAATGCGTAATTTTTCTTTGTTTTCATTTTCACGAATAAAGAAAATATGTTGGTTACCAAATTTTAAGAAGTCGAAATCTTCTTTTCCTTTAACGAATTCAGCAGCTTGTTGAAAAACAAGTGGGTTTTCAGATTCTGCAACCGTGTTTTTTTTGTCCAATAGAAAAACGAGGCTTTCCGTTGGCGCGTAATTTTTTATTTCTTTTATCATAGTAAATCTTTTTACGAAAGTAAAGGTAATCAAAAGTCGTTAGACATTAGACGTTAGATAAAAGACATCAGACAAAAGATATTAGACAAAAGACATGAGATGCATTTCGTCTTTTTAATGATTCCACATGTTTTTTGAAATTATTCAAGATTATTACCTGTTTTTTTCTCAATGTTCTCTAAATAGGCTTGAAATGACATATTAGTTGTTTTCGTTTATTTTCGTGTAGTTGTAGTAAGAAGTTGCTAAAATTCCTAGAATGATAAATGGGAAAAATGTTTGAAAATTCACACCATCCACTGCACCATGACTGATACTTGCGAATAGGAAATTAAACGTAAATCCTGCATATGCAAGTTCTTTCAATTTGCGTGGTAATTTAGGGATGATTAAAATTAAAGCTCCTAGTATTTTGAAAATCACCAATGCAGTTCCGAAGTATTCAGGATAACCTAAGTGGCTAATTCCTTCCTTTGCAAGTTTTGTTTGTGAAGTTAATGCAGGCATAACACCTTCCATTAAAAATATTAAGCTCGTTGTAATCCAGTAAATAATTTTATTTTTTTTCATCGGTTTTATTTTTTTTGGAATAAAAATATTTAAATTTTTACATCTTCTAGCAATGTTGCCAATTCTTCAAAGGTCATTGTGATTCCTTGTTCGAAGCCCATTTCAATTAATTTATGAATTTCTTCTTCGGAATTATAGGTGGTTTTAAATTCTACACTGGTACCAGTTTCCGTTTTTGTAAACGTGTTTTTCCCAAGAGATATTGGTAATTCCGTATTTGTATTTCCGTCCTCATCGCAAAATTCATCTTCGATAGCATAGCTTACCATTGGATCAATCTTAAGGAAGTTCATTTTCCCCCAGTGTTTTTCATTTTCAGGACTCACCATCGCGTATAACCAGTAACCACTTTCGGAAAAATGCATGGTTTTTGTTTCCGCACGCCAAGGTTTAGGAGCCCACCATTTTTCTAATGATTCACTTTCTGTGAACGCTTTCCAAACTGTTTCTAATGGTGCATTGAATTCTCGGGATACCAAAATTGATTTTTCTTGAAAATCTTTACTTACGATTGTTTTACTCATGTTGTATTATTTAAATTGTTTATTTTAAGTTGTTTAATAGTTCATCTAATTGATCAAAGCGTGTTTCCCATAATTGTTGGAAAGGGGATAACCAATCGGCAACTTCTTTCATTTTTTGAGGATTGAATTGGTAATAGATTTCTCTGCCTTGTTGTTTATGACTAACCAACTCACATTCTGCTAGTATTTTAATGTGTTTGGATACTGCTTGTCGACTGCTGTAAAATGTTCTTCTATTGCATTTGGTGTCATGGCATGAAGGGCTATTAACATTAAAATTGCTCTGCGTGTTGGGTCTGCAATGGCTTGAAATACATCTCTTCTCATAGTTTTGTGTATAAATGCAATTAATTGGTTGCGCAAAATAAAACACACAAAAAATCCGCTCACCTAATTATTGTCAACTAGTATGAGCGGATAACGTTCGTTTTCTATTTCTTACTTAATCAACAATGAATGGTTGTTGCGTTGAGAAATTACTATTTGTAAAATGAATGATATAAGCTCCTTTCGTTAAATTTGGCAGGTTCAACTGTAGGTTAGCTGTTTGTTGCACTTCTGTTTCAAATTCACATTTACCTGCAACATTGTATATTTTAAGCTTTGTAAGTTCATTTGTAATTTTAGTGTCCGGGAAACGAATCATTAATTTTTGTCCTGCGTGAATTGGGTTTGGGAACAATTCAAGTTGTGTAATTTCTGTTTCATTCAGAGTAGAAGTTCCGTTCACCATCACAGTTGTCGTTGCTAATTCGCTCCAACATTCTCCGTTACCTACTTTTAAATGGTACGCACCAGCCTTAGCGTTATCTGCATTTAGAATTGTTGGATTTTGTTCAGAAGAACTGAAAGGATACACTCCCGTCCATTCGTATATAGCAGCAGTAGTTGAAGTCGATAAATGAATTGTTTGTCCTGTTGTGTATGGACCATCGTTTGAAATAGTTGGTGTTGCTGGTCTTACTTTCACTGTCACTAATACAGAATCCTTCGCACTAACACATGCACCGTTAAATGCATATACTACGAAATAACCTGAATTTGAGGTGTGAATATTTTCAATAATAGGTGTACGAACATTGCTGCTAAAGTTGTTTGGACCTTTCCATTGGTATCCAGTTGCTCCAGCTACCGAACTAGCTTCTAAGTTTATTGTTTGTCCTTCACAGTTTATGGTGTTGTACAATTCCCCTGTATGGTTAATTGCAGTTGGTTTATTGAATACATCACAACAGTTTCTAACAACTAAGGTATGACTGTAAGTCGTATCTTTTGGGTTGCTAGAAATAACTCGTAAACGATAATGATTTCCTACAGGTAGGTTCGCAGGAATTGAAAGGGTAGATGTTCCCGTAAATGTTCCACTGCCCTCGATTGCTAGTGTATCAATATTTTTAGGCGTTGCGAAACTTCCTGAAGCATCACTTAATTGGATGATAGAAGTGTTTCCGCTGTTGAAAATTCCACGAACCGAGTAGTTCAATGTCACGTCACTTCCTAAACAAAGCGTATCCGAAGGAGTCGTTAGCGTGATTTCGTTATCTAATAATTTAATCATCCAATAATCGATGGTACCTCTTGAATTTTGAGATTTATGAGCCGAAATATTTGAACTAGATTGTCCACCTAGTAAAATTCCATTATCACTACAACGCGTTAGGGTATAGCAGTAATCACCATCATTTCCACCGTAGGTACCGTCCCAAATTTTTGTTCCGTCTGTATTTACTTTGACAACCCAGAAATCAAACCAACCCATTTTTGCTTGACTTTTTTCACCGATTGCATTGGATCCTGATGAAGTCGCGAAAAGGTAGGTTCCATCTGTATTTTGAAGTACTTCATCCACCGTTTCTTCGCCATCACCACCGAATGTTTTGTCCCAAGTCACAGCGCCAAGCGAATCAATTTTTACCAGCCAGCTGTCGTTTGATCCTCGGCAACTATCTGTTTTTTCAAAACTTATTGGAGAGCGAGAGCCACCAGCAAGTAAGAAACCGCCGTCTAATGTTTGAACAGCTGCCTTGGCATCATCTAAGCCACTACCACCATATGCTTTATCCCATTTTTTTGTTCCGTTTTCAGTGATGCGAATTGCCCAATAATCTGCGGCCCCCATGTTGTAGTCACCACGTAAATAATCTGATTTCTCACCTCCTGCATTTGAGTAGGTTGTTCCTAAGAGTAAGTATCCACCTGTACTACATTTTACGATTTTTCGTAAAAAATCGGAGCTATTACTTCCATAGGTTTTGTCCCAAACTTTTATCCCAGTTGAAGTGATTTTAATGATCCAATAATCTGTTCTTAAATCTAGATCTCGATTTTCTTCGGTTTTGTCTCCTGAAATACGAGAATCAGATTGACCACCCAATAAGAATCCACCATCCGGAGTTTCTACGATTGACCTTAAATCTTCATCGCGAGAACCTCCGAAAGATGCGTCCCATTGTTTAACGCCATTTGCATTGATTTTGATGACCCAATAGTCTTTTCCACCATTACCAGTTTGACTTTTATCGCCTGAAATATCCGAATCCGAATATCCACCTAGAAGGAATCCACCATCACTTGTTTCTATTACTGTTCGACAAAAATCTGTATATCTTCCACCATAGGTTTTATCCCAAATTTTTTGACCTAGTTTATTTGTTTTAACTACCCAGAAATCGACAAACCCCGTTTGACCTTTTTTGTCTTCTGTTTTATCTCCTGAAATACCTGAATAGGATAACCCAACGAATAAATAATTTTTATCTGAGGTTTCGATTACTTTGTACCCCGCATCTGCATCAGAACCACCGAAGGTTGCGTCCCATAATTTATTGGGTCTTGTTTGAGCAATCAAGGAGTTTACGGTAATAAGTAAACAGAAAATGGTGATAGTGAATTTCATAGCAAAATGATTAAAGTTTTGACAAAGATAATTTTTCCATCGAAAATAATCTTTATTTATCGGGAATTAGACTTCTTTCATCGATTAAAAATTGAATAGCAGTTCGCTTCCACGATACATTTACAATAAATTACTAATTTTGGTGTAATGGATAAAAAGTAGGCTGTTTTTTTTCTGTGAACGCTTTCCAAACTGTTTCTAATGGTGCATTGAATTCTCTGGAAACTAAAATGGATTTTTCTTGAAAATCTTTTTTGACAGTTGTTTTATGCATTAAATTGAATTTAGTAGGTTGAAATTATTTAATTATTTTAAAAACTACTCCTTTTTTAGTTAACATTGAAACGAATGAGCGGCAGGAGTGATTCAGTTTAAAGATCGCTTTAATCCCACGAAAACATCTTGATTCCATTCATTGGATACATTTTTTGAAATGCGTAAAAAGTTCATTTCGTAACGGACAAAAAGTGCATTTTTTTCAGATAAATTCCAGTTGATTTGTGGTAAAGTGTTGTAAGCCATACCGTTTGAATACCAGCGTGTCCAAAAAGGCAGCGAATAAGAAACTTTTTTATAACTCCCATGTAATGCTAAACTCAAAAGTGGTTCTACCGATGAGGTGGACGTACTTCGACTATCATTTACTAGACGAATACGTGTGTCCAAACCAATTCCTGCAGAAAAATACAAGGGTTTTTCGGTTTTTGAGAAGTAATATTCTACCAACGGTGTAACATCGTATGCCGACTTTGAGAAAAAATACAAGGTGCCATAGGAACGAAGTCTCGCGGAGACACGAAAAGCACTCGATTTAATCAAAGAGGAAGTAAAGATGATGTCCGTTTTTGGGTAAATGTAACGGTTTCGTAAACTTCCAAAGTCAACAGAAATAGTATTTTTTGAAAGCGAATTTTGTTCTTGCGCATGTATGAAGTTGCTCACTAAAAAGCAAAGAAAGAATAATTTTCTCATGGCGCTACTTCATTATATGTTGAACCAATTTTTACTTCATCAAAGTAGATGCTGTTGGTGTGTGCTGGTTTTTCTTTTCCACGGTATTGACCGAATTTGAAATAATTTCCTGCGCGATTATACAAATTGCGTTTGTAATATTTGTTGTCAATTCCATTAAATGGCGTAATTGGTTTTCCGTTAATCCAAATCTCTTGATATGCAGAATTTTTATCGTTCCAATAGATATGCGCGACGACATCATACCATTTACCCTTTTGAATTTTTAAATGAGTACCTACGATAAAAGTTTGATTTGATGCAGAAGGATTGTCGTTCATTTTTAGTTCGATGGTGTTATTTACATAGGTCAATGCGATAGGAGGTGGAGAACCATGCAATGTAGGACTTGGAGACCAATCTTCCCCTTGCAGATAATAAGGTAAATCTTGCCACTGACAGATTAAATTGTACGATGTGTCTTGGTAGTTAGCATCTATCCAAAAACTAAATCCATAGTAGACTTCCGATTTATAGTGTGCACAGTTGTAAATTGCTAATTCTGCTCGATAACCATTATTGATATAATCCCCTGGTTTCAAGGTGTTTTTTAATGCGTATTTTCCTTTGCGAACAGGGTAATTAACTATTTGCGTATTTTGTGCGGTATCTACTACTAGATAATGGAATCCGGAAATACTACCATTTTCAAAATCACCTACAAATTTGGGGATTGGTTGATTTGGTTCGGGAGTTGGTACTTTACCACACGCTAAAAGAAACAAGGATAGAATAGCATAAAATACACAAAAATAGGTGTTCATCTATTTGTAATTTGAATTTACACGTTTCATTGGGGAAGTTCGACAAATCTCATATAAAACATCGAGTAAAGCATCCGCTTGTTTAGGAGGAAACATCGAAATAAGTTCTTTTTGAATCCCATCATAATAAACCTTTAGTGTAATTAACGAGCCGTCACAGCATTTAACGCCATCAAACGTAAGGTTACCTACGTCACTTTTTCGGAAGCCATTAATGAATTTTTTATACATTTTACGGCTCAATTTTCCGGTGAAGTAGCCCATTTTGGAAGAATCTAGTTCACGCGTATTACTGTTTGCAAGATATACTTTTTCTGCATAAAGTTTAAAGGTTTTGTCTGTTTTTAATTCGAGGTAATATACCGGACAAGTACCAAAACAATAGGAGGTTTGGAAGGTTATTTTTTCGAAGATTTGCGATTGACTAAGGTGAGCTAATAAAACGAATAAAGTAATTAAAAGCGATTTTTTCATGTTATACTAACGATTAGTAAGTGAGATTCGTATTTCAAATGTAGAAATTAATTAAACGATTTTTGCTTCGAAAAGAATTTTTTGTTTCTTAAACTAATTCATTCTTGTTTGCTATAGTTGATAATCCATAAAAACATAGTAATTTAACGTCAATTATGAAATTTACAGAATTACAATTACACGAGAGTATCCTTGAAGCGATCTCTCACATGGGGTTTGAAAATGCGACTCCAATCCAAGAAAAAGCTATTCCTACCATCCTTGCAAATAAAGATTTAATTGCTTGTGCACAAACTGGTACTGGAAAAACAGCTGCGTTTATTTTACCGATTTTACATAAATTAGTTGGAAAAGAAGATACTACAATCGATACATTGATCATCGTGCCTACACGGGAATTAGCTATCCAAATTGAGCAAGAAATACAAGGTTTATCGTATTTTGTTTCGGTAGGTTCACAAGCAGTTTATGGTGGAACAGATGGAAAAGACTGGGACATTCAGAAAGATGCTTTAAAAAATGGCACTGATATTATTGTTGCTACACCCGGAAAATTACTTTCCCATCTAAAAATGGGGTATGTGAATTTTAAACACGTAAAACATTTAGTTTTAGATGAGGCAGATAAAATGTTAGACATGGGTTTCACGGAGGATTTAGAACAAATTTTCTCCTATTTACCAGCCAAAAAACAAACCTTGTTATTTAGTGCTACGATGGCTCCGAAAATCCGGACATTAGCAACAAAAATACTTACTTCCCCAGAAGAAATTACCTTATCTATATCTAAGCCAGCAGCTGGGGTCTCTCAAAATTTATATTTGACATTTGACAACCAGAAGATTCCGGTAATTAAACACATTTTGGAATCACGTCCTGAATACACGAGCATTATTATTTTTACTTCCTCGAAAAGTAAGGTTTCGGAGATTGTACATGGATTACGTAAGGCAGGTTTTAAATCACAAGGAATTTCATCGAATTTAACACAAACAGAGCGAGAGGAAGTTTTAATTGATTTTCGATCTAAACGTATTCGTATTTTAGTAGCTACGGATGTGATGAGTAGGGGTATAGATATCAAGGAAATCAACATGGTTATTAATTATGATGCGCCACATGATGCGGAAGATTATGTTCACCGTATTGGTCGAACCGCACGAGCAAATACGAAAGGGGAGGCGTATACCTTAATTAACGAGAAAGATATGTTGCGCATGCAAAATATTGAGAAATTGATTGAGGCAGAAATACCACGTTGTGTTTTACCTGAAGCGTTGGGAGCAGGACCAGAATGGAATGTGGTAACTGGAGGTGGTTTTAGGAAAAAGAAAAAGTATAAATCTAAGAAAAGTAATACAAGCATAAAAGAAGCTTAATCAACAGTTCATCTTATTTGTTTAAAATTGTTTAAATAAATTTTTAGATGAAAAAAACAGCGTATTTCCTTTTAATAACACTATCTGTTTTGATAGGTTATTCTTTTTTAGATAAACCAACATTTACACTATCTGATTATACTGTTACTCATTATCCAAATGGAATTAATATTCCTGGGTATTCCGGTGCTCCTGGTGAATATAATTGTGGAGATTGTCACAATTGTGATGCAACTCCTGCAGGTTTAATTAGTAGATTTAGTATCAAAGATTCACTTGGGAATTTAATTACAAGTTATACGCCTAATTGTACATATACCATTGATTTTACGGATACTATTTTGGGAAATAAAGGATTTCAATGTACGGTATTAAATGAATCTAATGAAAAAGCAGGTAATCTAATAGCTGGTTTAAACACACAAATAAGTACTTTGTTAAATAGTAAAACACAAACTTTTAGACAGTATATAAATCATACGGATCCTTTTAGATCAACTTGGAAATTTCAATGGAAAGCACCTTCAACTTTTGAAGGGAACATTACTTTTTATTTTTCTACAGGCAATTACCAGAATATTTATTTATCCAATTACACAGTACAAGGACAAAAAAACACTACGGGAGTTATTGAAAATATGGATGCATTTCACTTTTTAGCTTTTTATTCTGAAAATTCTAAAAAATTATTTGTTAGATGTAATGTTCTCACTTCCGGAAATTCTAGTTTAAATATTGTAGATATTTCCGGAAAAACAATTTATCGGGCAAAACTTGGTCACCTAGAACAAGGTGTTTTTAACGATGAAGTTGAACTGCCTGTTGAACTTAAAAGCGGTTATTACACTGTACAAATGTTTGTTCAAACCAGTTTTGCCACACAAAAGATTTATATACCTTAAACGACAAATAAAATACCTATAATCCCTATTGCGTATACAATAATAACAGACCAAGAATCGAATCCGAGTCTGAAAAATTGTTTAGGTGACTTAATGATTAAACCAATGAGGTAAATTCCTGTTAGTAGAATACCTAATGCAACTAAGTACATATCTGATGCATCCAGCGTTGCTATAGTAGGAGTTTTAGAAATGATAGATCCCATTAGTAAGAGCACTGGTAAAAATGCATTTCCCCCAAAAATATCACTTACTGCCATTTGGTAATTTTTTAGTTTTGCTGATTCAATTCCAGTTGAAATTTCAGGAATTGCGGTAACCATTGCTAAGATTGTAGCACCAAAAAGAATATTGCTAATCTCAAAACGAGCCGCTAAAGCTTCGCTGCAAAGTTCCAAAACTAATCCACTTATTAATGTAATTATTGCCAATAAGATAAATATAGTAACAGCAATTCGTGCTTGTTTTGGTGAGATACGCTCCACATTCGTTTCTGCGGTTGTTACTTTTTTTAGTTCGACAGATTTTTTACGAGAGTTTACATGTGGGTTTTTGTAAATGAGGTAAATACCTATTATCCATGTAAAAAATATGGCCCATTCCACCATGGATCCATGGAGAATAGTAAAATCAGTATGTACTTGTTTACCTAGAATAACCAAAGATAGAATTAATATAAGAATGATACCTTCTAAAAGTAAGCCTACAGACGAGGATTTATAAGATAATGGAGCGGTTTTACCAACACCAAAAAAATCGATTAAGGCGAGAACTACCGTTTGGATTGCAATACCACCGAGTAGATTACTCACAGCAATGTCTAAATTTCTATTCCAAGCAGCGATTCCAGTTATTGCAATTTCGGGTAAATTGGTTACTATAGCTAAGAAAATCATTCCGCCCATGGCTTCCCCAAAATGGAAGTATTTGGACATTTTATCCAACGCGATGGTTAATTTGATGCCAGCTATCCAAATTGCTGTTCCTGCAAGAATAAATAAAACGAGTAACCAAGGAGTAGATAAAAAGAATAGAGACATAAAGCGAAATTAGTTTTTATACATCAAACCCAAGTCTAAACATGGAACTATATAACTATTATAAAAATTTTTATGATTTTGTGTGCTACCTTGTATTGAGAAAACACAAGAATGCCTGTTTTGATTTAATTTTTTATTTCCGTTAAAACCTTTGGTTTTATTTGTTTTATTAAGAACATTTATTGTATCTTTAAATCATAAAAAACTATAACCTATGAACAAACAAGAATTAATTGATGCAATCTCAGCTGAGTCTGGATTGACTAAAACAGATGCTACAAAAGCATTAAACGCACTTGTAAACGCAACTTCTACTGCATTGAAAAGTGGTGACAAATTATCTTTAGTTGGATTTGGATCTTTTTCTGTTTCTAAAAGAGAAGCAAGAACAGGACGTAACCCACAAACAGGTAAAGAAATTCAAATTGCTGCTAAGAATGTTGTTAAGTTCAAAGCTGGTTCTGAATTAGAAGCAAACGTGAACTAATTATAGGTTTTCTTTGAAAGAAGAAAGGTTGATTCAATGATGAGTCAACCTTTTTTTTTATCTTAAATTTTAATAATTTGCGAAAACCGTACACATTTAAAGGTATTGAAGCAAAAAAAGCCTCACATTTCTGTAAGGCTTTATTCTTTTTGCGCTCTCTCCTGGGCTCGAACCAGGGATCCTCTGATTAACAGAGGTTAAAGCGTTATAATTATAACCTAACAATCAATGAGTTAACTTTTTAATTATAAACAAAAGTATGCAATATTTAGCATTTATGTACTTATTGAGTGCACTTACACTTAAAGTATTATTTAATCTTTTCCAGTTTTCTAAATTGCTTGTTTGTATCTCTCCTAACATCTTTGAATTTTGATAGAGATTTCATTTGATGACTTAAATTCTTGTCCCAACCCATTTCAAAAGTCTTCTCTTTAGCCAATACTTTTTGAATAAATTCTAAAGGATTTTGATTTTTATGTTCTGCTTTCCTTTGAAACTCATAATAGAAATCTTGAAGTTCTATACCTTCATTATTTGTTAAGTATTCGAAATCGTATAAATCTCTCGGAACGGTTCTTCCCATTAATTATCGAGTTAAATGTTTTAATAAATATTGACTGAAATAAAAAATGTCAGCATTATTACTGACATTTATAGATAATTAAAAGAAGAGTTTATTTATTATCTCTCCATAAGAATATCTGAAGTCCCATTTTAAAACCAAGTGTATTATCTTTAACTGCTTCTATTTTAGCATGAGTTGAAGAATATCCAACAGAAGTTTCTAATGAAACATATTTATTGAAAAAGAAGTTAGCTCCAATATCAGTCCCCCATCCATTTAAACTTGAACTACCAGCACCTTCATCTTCTTTTCCTAGAGATGCATTTGCATTAGCAAATAATTTTATTTTGTTTTCAGAAGTAGATATAAAATAATATCTAAGAAATGGGTTTACTAAAGTCGTAACATATTGATTACCATCGTCAACTGTTTTGTTGATAGAAACATTAAGTCCTCCAGCTAAGTTATTTACAAAGAAATATCCTATATTTGGAGAAAAATCAATAATGGAGTTGCGAATATCTCCTTCATGTGTTGAAGAAATTGACCCAGTACCACCTATCATCCAAGATTTTTTTTCAGTTTGAGAAAATGTTGAAAATGTCATTAAACTCAATGCAGCAATAAATGCGATCTTTTTCATAGTTCTATTTTATATTTATAATTTCAACAAATATAAAATTTATTTTAACTAAAAATGTTAAAATATTTCCACTCTTGGTAACTGTATATTTTTTCAAAGCAATTTTAGCTGGGCCTTTCGTAACGTTTCTGTTTGTGTCAAAATGACTGGTCACGATGGAGCGGAAACACATGGTCAACATGAGCGGAATTTACAATTATGATTGATTAATCTTTTCAATCCGTTAATTTAGGTTTCTAAAAGTCTTGAAAAAATATTAATTTAGTTTAAATATCAATTTCGGAATGCAATATAAAAACAATAAAAAAATTTCAATTGCTCTTCATGATGTAAGAGTTTCATCTGGAAATTCTGGAATACAAATGATTTCTAAATTAATTACTACTATAGATTCACCTTTAACGATTCATTTAATTTGTGATATTCAAATTATTAAAAATAATAAACTTATCCTTTTTTTAATTGAGCAAATAAAGGAAAATAAGATAGAGGTTGTTTATCATGGTGTAACACATAAATGTAAAAATTCTATAGGTAAATTCACATCATTTTATCATAATTATGAAGCTGAATTTTTAGAAAATTCATTAATAGTTTCAAGTAATACTAAATATGCGTTTCAAAATTTAAAAATGATATTAAATCAGAATTTAGGTATTTGTCCACCTTGTTGGATTTCAACTAAGGAAAATTTTAAAATGTTAAAAAGTTTAAATCCATTATACGTTGAAAAAATGATTTTTATTTTTAATCAAAAAAATAAAAATATATCTCCAGTTATTTCTCTTGGTTCTTCAAAAGATAAAGATTTATTTCTATTGAAAATATTAGGGAATATTACATATTTATTTACTTTTATTTATCCCTTTCAAAAAGTTCGATTAGTTTTTCATCTTTGTGATTTAAAAAATCAAAAATCTATGTCTTATTTTATAAAAAAAATAAATTATTTAAAGTCGAAAAATTTTAAACCGGTATTATTAAAAGATTTACTAGATTAAATAAGAGATTTATATAAGTCGATAAGTTTAAATATGAAAGAATCTATAGACCATTTAACAACTATAGAATCTGTTTCCTTGCATTTTTCTAGATATAATTCATTATTATTTAATAATTGATTTATTTTTTCGGAAAATTCTATTACACTATCATTTGATAAAAAGCCTCCCAAATTCTCATTAAACATAATTTCTTTTGTCCCCATTTCCCCAATTGCAACAACGGGTAATTTTGAGGCCATAGCTTCTAGTATTACCATTCCTTGGGTTTCGACTTTAGATGCAAAAACAAATACTTTAGAAGCTGAATAAAATTCAATTAATTTATTGCGCTCAATATAACCGGTAAAAACAACATGTTGGGTTATTTCTTTTTTAGATATATATTGTTCCAGTTCTGATTTAAATGGACCATCTCCTACTATTAGAAGTACAATATTTGGATTAGTTTCAATCAAAATAACGAGTGAATCAATTAAAAAAGTAATATTTTTTTCTTTGGCAATTCTTCCAACATAAAGTAAAATGGTTTTGTTTTTTAATAAAGGGTATTGAGTTATCATTAAACTGTTTTTTTTGACTTTTTTGGGTTGAATCATTTTTTTATCAATTCCAGTTGAAATGATATGAATTGGAGGGTAAATAGTTTGTTTTAATAAAATATTTTTCATTTGTAAGCTGGGAACTATAATTGCAGTGGTTTGATTATAACGTTTGCATAATATGTTCTTAATTAAAAAATCACCTATTTTTTTTGTAATAAATGGAATATAATCTTTGATTAAATCACTCCAATTAGTATGAATAGTAATGATTAATGGGATTTTTCTTTTTAAAGCATATTTTGAAAGAATTTTAAACATCGAAAATTCAGTATGAATATGAATTATATCCGGTTTAATTTTATCAAGTGAATTGTAAATTTTTTTAGTCTCTGATTTTAATACCAGTCTGTTTTCATCATTAAACATAATATTTTTAGATTTAAATCTAAAAATATTGTTATTTTCTTCTATGATTTGTTTTTTATATTTAGGTACAAATAAAAATACTTGATGACCTTTGGTCTCTAATTCATGTTTAAAAATATCTATTGATACAGAAACCCCACTCATTGAAGGCCAATACTGGTCTGAACCAAAAACAATTTTCATATCTTAAATTAATATTTTCACAATATATTAATTAATTCCTTTAAAATTGTACATAATTTGGATAAAATTAATTTCTAATTGTTGTAAAGGAAAGTTGTTATTATTGCTATTTATATTAATAAATGGATAGTAACGAATTATAGAACGTAAGTTTATATTTTTTAATTCTTCTATCTTGATATCAATACCTAATGTTAACCCTGAATTTATTAATTTTCTTTTTATATCTAAGTAGGTAGTTACATTGTCTTTGTCAATAACTCTAATATTATCAAAACTCACATTACCACCAAGAAATGGAGAAAACCCTTTAAATGTGAATAAATATTTAAATGCTTCGATAGTTGCAGATTGACGAATATAACTTTGGGAAGAACCATAAGCTGAAAGTGTAGAGTTACTTTTACGATAACTTATGTTGATATTTGAATTTGTTTTTTGAAAATGATACCCAATATTATATTCTATGAAAGTATTAGTTTTTAAATGTTTATTTAAAAAGGATTTAGAATTATTATAATTTGAATTTTTTAAAAAATAGGATGAAGATGGTCCTAATGATATATAAAATGAATTTATTTTTTTATGCTTTTTAAATAATTTATCATCCATTATGTCCAGTTTTTTTTCTAAATCGTAGTAAAATTTATAGTTAATAGCAAACATTATTTTTGGAATATTCACTTTGGTTACTTCTGTTTTTGATATATAATAATCTAATTTAGAATTTAAATTTAGTTTAGTTGAAAATTCAAAAATTCTTTTTTTAGTAGTAAATGAAATACCAAAAAGGATAGGTATGCCTATTTTTTGATAATCAACTCCAGATAATTCACTACTATTCAAAATTTGCTGATAACTTATTTCTGAAATGGCAAATCCAAAATATGGTTTAATTGAATTTTGTTTTAATTTCCAAGGATATATTTTAATCCCTAAATCATCCGTCTGTTTAAATGTATAAGTTAAATTATGAGTTTTATGTGGTATTAAATTTATTAAAGGTGTATTAAAGTACATTTCGACATGGCCCCATAAATACATTCCTCCAATATATATTGTAGGGATTATTTGTGTGTAAAAATTAAAATCTTTATGAATGTCATTTTCTATATATGATGAATTGCCACCATTTATAGTTTGTAATGACAAACCAATACTTGTTTGAGTAAATCCTACTTTTTTATTTAAACTATCTTCTTGACAATAAATAAAAAATGGAAATAATAAAAGGATGTAAAATTTATACAATTTTTTCTCAATATTAATAATAATTAATTTAGGAATTGAAGACATAATATTTAACACTACTGTCCGATAAAAATAGAAATTAATCGATTTACATCCTAGAAGTATTTATTTTACTACGTTGATTCCTGATTTTTAAAAGTAAGCCCCCCTTAATCAAGCAGAACTGAACTCTAATTGAAGTTGTGGATTATACTCTTTGAGCCAGTCTTTTTGTGGATTTTCTAGAAATTTCAACAAATGTATGTAGTTGAACAAATGTAGTCTGCA
>Ga0114962_10001780_pt1 | contig 18388 bp, 10 predicted proteins | sample C_130820_MF_Meta_FD_87017 | JGI IMG/M metagenome (GOLD analysis project Ga0114962, IMG submission 87017) | Freshwater microbial communities from Lake Croche, Canada to study carbon cycling - C_130820_MF_MetaG | ecosystem: Environmental > Aquatic > Freshwater > Lake | place: Lake Croche, Canada...
ATCAATATTAAAACTTTTGAATTAATTTCTAATCAAAAAATAGTACTTGTTCCGACCATAGGAAAAGCCAAATTATTTTCCTTATCAGGAAAAAATAATCAAGAAATAGCATTAGAAAATATTGAAAACAGTGTTGGTCGAGTGGCCGAAGGAGTTGTTTTGTATAGTCATTCGGGTTATAGTATCGTAGATAGTACAGGAAAAGTATTCAGTAAACCATGGTTGAAATACCTTAAGAATCATAAAGTAAGTACTCTGATTCAAGGAAATGAAAATGTGATTTGGACAGGTACAGATGGAGATGGTATTTTTAAAATATTTCCACTTACCAAATCATTTAATTTACTATCAAAAACACAAATTCCGGAATTGGATGGTGGGATTGTAAGATCTTTTTTAAAAATCGATGAAAATTCATTTTGGGTGGGTACAAAAGGGAAAGGACTCTTTCGATTCTCTTCAGATTTTTATAAAAATCCAGATGAAACACCAAAATACGCCAATTTTAACCAAAGTAATAGCCTGATTAATAATTCGGTTTTTTCCTTATTCAAAGGTCAGAATGGCCTAATTTTCATAGGAACTGATGGAAATGGGATTGCTGTTTATGACTTAAATAAATCAAAATTGGTCCCTTGGTCCGAAATTGAAGGAAATGATCAATATCAAAAGTTCAAATCAATCTATGCTATATATCAGGACAATAAAGGATTTATTTGGCTAGGAACGAATGGTTATGGGATGATTCGATGTAAAATTGAGCGTTCTGGAGAAAAACTGAAAGTAAGCCAGTTTAAAAGTTATCAAGCTAATAATAAATTAAAAAATGCTTTAAGTAGTAATATCATTTTCTCTATCATAGCGGAAGATGAGAACCAACTTTGGATTGGAACCCGATTGGGCGGCTTAAATCTTTTTGACAAAGAATCCGGATTATTTAGGTCTTACAAAAACAGCAAAGAGGATTCCCAAAGCCTGTCCAACAATGATATATTGAGTTTAAAAAAAGATAAAGAAAACAGACTTTGGATAGGAACAAGTTTTGGTTTAAATCGTTTAGATCATTTAGAAAATGATGGCAAGGCTATCTTTAAAAGTTATACTACGAATGATGGCCTACCCAATAATACGATTCATGGGATTGTATCGGATGCGAAGTCCAATCTTTGGTTGAGTACTAATTTTGGATTGTCTAATTTTATTACTGAAGAATCAAAATTCATCAATTATACTAAAAATGAAGGCCTTCAAAATAATGAATTTTCTGATGGCGCTTTTTACCAAGATTCCAAATCGGATTTTATTTTTATGGGAGGAATAAAAGGATTTAATTATTTTCTTCCTCACAATATTAAAGAATCCTCTGTAATTCCGGATCTTTTAATTGATAAAATTAGTGGACAAAATCAAGCGGTTCCTTATTTTCAGGGATTAGTCATATCGCCTGATACTAAAACCTATCCGTCAATTGTATTAGATCATAATCAAAACTTTTTTGATATTGAGTTGGCTACATTAACTTTTATAAATAGTGAAAAATCACAGTTTGCTTATCAGCTTGAAAAATTTGATAAGGATTGGAATTCTATCAATAACAGGAGAGTTATTTCATTTACAAATGTACCAAGAGGGAATTATTCCCTTTGGATAAAATGGACTAATAGTGATGGTGTTTGGAGTAAGCCAGTACATGCAATCGATATTCGAATTAAACCGGTACTCTGGCAATCGAATATAGCAGTAGCGCTTTATTTTCTTTTGCTTGTACTTTTTATACTTTTTGTACTTAGTTATTATAAAAAAAGGCAGTCCTTAAAGCAAAATATTCTTATTCGAAATAAAGAGCAGGAGCTTCATGAAACCCGGCTCACTTTCTTTACCAATATTGCCCATGAGTTTCAAACCCCATTGACATTAATAGTGGGGCCAATTCAAAAGTTATCAGAAATGACAAATTTGAGTGAGAAGAATGAGAAGTTTATAAAGATGGTTCAAAGAAACACTTCGAGATTACTTTTTCTTACACAGCAATTACTTGAATTTAGAAAAGCAGAATACGATTATTTAGAAGTAAGTGTAAAAGAGTTTGATCTTGTGAATTTGATTGAACAAATAGCGGAACTTTTTGATGAATGGGCACTTCGAAAAAACATTCAATATACTCTAGATATTCCCTCTGAATTGTTTGCTTGGTTTGATAAGGATAAAATTGAAAAAATAGTATTTAACTTAATGTCAAATGCCTTTAAGTATACTCCTAATGGCGGTAAAATTGATCTTAAATTTCATATTGAAGATGAAAGTCCTAAAAAATTAATTATTAGCATTGTCAATACAGGTAAAGGAATACCTCAAGAAAAATTAGATTCTTTATTTGATCGTTTTTTTCTTACCGATATTAACAAAGGAACCGATAATGATATGTTTAGAACAGGTATTGGGCTTGCTTATATAAAAAAACTAGTTACTGTTTTGAGAGGAGAAATTATAGTTTCAAGCATAACTAATGAAGAAACTACCTTTACTATAGTTTTACCTTGCAGTAAAGAAGTTTTTAGTGAAAAAGAATTGGATACCCTGTTAAGTCCTATTTTTATTTCTCACCATCTTAAAAATATTCTGGAAGAAAACCCCAAGTTGTCGGATATTCAGCCTCATAAGATTTCATCCCTTGCTACTCTCGAAGACCAACGTAAAACCCTATTAATTGCTGAAGATGAAAAAGATATTCATCTTTTTCTAAATGAATTATTAGGCGAGAAATATAAAATCATAGTGGCTTATAATGGGATAGAAGCATTGGATATTCTAGAAACTCAAATTCCTGATCTAATTATTAGCGATATCATGATGCCAATTATGGATGGTGTTGCATTATGTGAAAAAGTCAAGAAAGACATTAAGACTTGTCATATTCCATTTATTATGCTCACTGCTAAGGATTCAGTTTTGCAACGTATTGAAGGAATTGAAAGTGGTGCTAATTCGTATATTCCAAAGCCCTTTCATCCCGATCATTTATTAATTCGTATTCAAAAACTTCTTGAGGAAAAAGAACAAATCCAAAAATATTTTACACAAGATACCCTCAACGAGAACCTCAGTAAGCTACCCATTGAAGCGGTGGAAAAAGATTTTATAAAGAAGGTAATCGAAATAATTAGAAAAAACATTGACAACGAGAATTTTCAAAGCGTACAAATCGAAAAAGAATTGGGCATTAGTCATTCCCAATTGTATCGTAAAACAAAACAGTTATTAGGATTTACCCCAATAGATTTAATACGAACCATACGTTTAAAATATGCTGCTGAACTTTTGCGTAAAAATGTTTTGACAGTATCGGAGATTAGCTATCAATCGGGCTTTAATAATCGTTCTTATTTTTATAGAGAGTTTAAAAAAATGTATGATAGCAGTCCGAAAAATTATCAACTTAAGTACAAACCAAAGTCTTAAAAGTTAAAGTTGTTGTTTTAATCTATTGTAAATCAATTGACTTGTAATTAGTGTACACTTAAGTTTAAATAGTATACTTAATTAGATGTGTCCTCTCTCTAATTTTATAAAATGATTAATGAATTTTAAACTAAAAAATCATTAATGCATTTAATTCCTCTAATTATTATTAATATGAAAAAAAAATCTTTGTTTATTAATCAATATAATACTTATTCATCATGAAAAAAAGCACTGTTTCTACTATTTTTCTATTGTGGACACTATTAGTAGGTAGTAGTCTTTCTGCCCAAACCATAAAAGGGATAGTATCTGACGCAAATGGGCCCATACCACAAGTTAATGTAACTGTAAAGGGGACAACAACAGGAACAGTAACAGATATGAATGGTAATTTTACCATAAATACAGCAAATTCAAATGCAATCCTTGTAATTAGTTATATAGGATATCTCACCCAAGAAGTTCCTGCATCAGGAGGAACTGATTTATTAATTACTTTAAAGGAGGATGTGAATTCTTTAAATGAAGTAATAGTTGTAGGGTACAACAGCCAAAAGAAGGCCTCAATAACTAGCGCCGTTTCTACCGTAAATATGGAGAATCTTACTAAAACAAGAGTTCCTGATGTGGCACAAGCGTTACAAGGTCAAGTAGCCGGTGTATTTGTTGCTGCAAATACAGGAGCTCCTGGTGATGGAATTCAAATTCGAATTAGAGGAGTAGGTACATTGGGAAATAATGATGTATTGTATATTGTTGATGGTATTTCTACCCGTGATATTTCATTTCTAAATCAGGCGGATGTTAAATCGATGACGGTATTGAAAGATGCTGCTGCCGGAGCAATCTATGGTTCAAGAGCTGCTGGAGGAGTAGTTGTTATTACTACCAAAAGTGGACAAAAAGGGAAGTCAACAATTAGTGCGGATTATTTCTCAGGAATTTATTTTGCAACGAATCTTCCAAAAATGTTAAATGCAGATCAATACTTAACCGTTAAAGATCAAGCTTGGCATAATACAGCTGGAAATTCGGCAACTGCAATAAGCCCTTATGCAGCAGACAGAAACCGGACTGATTTAGCGGATACCAATTGGCAAAAAGAGTTGTTTAATACCGGTATATCAAAAAATTTCCAAGCCTCTATTAGTGGGGGTTCTGAGAAATTACAATATTTAATATCAGGAGGTTATTTTGGAATGGATGGAATTGTAGTAGAAAATCATGATAAATACCAACGAGTAAATTTTAGAGTTAATATTAATTCGAACGTTACGGATCGTTTTACGGTTGGAACAAACCTTCAGATTAGCCATACCAAACAAGATAAATTATCATCAAGTGGAGATGCACCTGGGGTTATACGTCAAGCTTTATTGCGACCACCTGTATTGGGCGTTTATAAAGACATTAATGACCCAACCTATTCTGCAAATGATCCCTATACTGATTTGCCCTTTTATACAGGACCTAATAATGGATGGAATCAAAATTATGAATTGAGTTCAAATCCTCTTGCCATAGTTCATTTTACAGATGATAAGAGAAATACTTTTCAACTTTTTGGAAATGTATTTGGAGAATATTCATTTTTAAAAGACAATTCTTTAAAATTTAAAAGTAATGTAGGTGTTGATATGCAATATAGTCATAACAAAAATTTTGCTGAAAATTATGGGGATTCTAATATCGGGGATATCAATAATACCTTCTTCGGATTAGGAAGAAATAATAGACCAAATGTATTGGATGAAAATAGAGGGGAAAATATGACTTTCACTTTTACAAACACCTTAAATTACGTAAAAACTTTTAATGAAAAACACAATGTCAATTTACTGTTGGGTAATGAGATCATTAAAAGTGATGCTGCTGCGTTAGGAGGAAGCAGACAAAATTTTGATAATACATCTAATGCTTTTCGCTATCTTGATTATGGTGGTCAAGGAGTTATTGATGCAGGTGGTAATGTAATTAGAGCTTTTCCATATAGTTCTGGTTCTGCCAGTAACTGGGGACTTTTATCTTATTTTGCTTCAGGAACTTATGGATATGATAATAAGTACTTTGCAACCGCTACGATGAGAGCAGATGCTTCCTCTCGTTTTGGAACTAATAATAAATGGGGCTATTTTCCGTCTGTTTCAGGAGGATGGGTCGTGTCAAAGGAAAACTTTATGTCTAAAATAGATTGGATTTCCAACTTAAAATTAAGAGCTAGTTGGGGCCAATCGGGTAATCAGGAAATTCCTAATAATGCCTTTGAAACCTTAGTTTCAACAACAGGTGGAATTGTAAACATCATTCGTTATGGAAATCCTGATCTTAAATGGGAAACCACAACACAAACTAACTATGGGTTGGATCTGAGTTTGCTTAAAAACAAACTTTCATTGTCAGCCGATTACTTTGAAAAAAACACAACTGATATTTTATTATCGGTAAACTTGCCAGCCGTTTCTGTTGGAGTTATAGAAAGTACAATTGTAAATGCAGGAGCAGTAACTAATAAAGGATTTGAGCTGGGTTTGAATTTTCAAGATAATGATCATGCTTTTAAATATAACATAAATGCAAATGCTGCGACACTGACTAATCGGGTTAATAAACTTCAAACGTATGTAAATAATATTATTGACGATCGTACCCGAACAAGAACAGAAGTTGGACAAGCTATTAGTTCTTATTATGGCCTAGTTTCTGACGGTATTTATCAAAATACTGATGAGATAAACAGCACTTTGTTTTCAAACACCAATAATACACAGCCAGGGGATATTAAGTTTAAGGATTTAAATGGCGATGGTCAGATTAATGCTGATGATAGAGCTTTTATAGGAAATCCTATACCAAAATTAACCTATGGATTTTCTTTTACTGGATCATACCAAAATTTTGACTTTTCCTTTTTATTACAAGGAGTAGAGGGTGTGGATCGTTATAACGATATGAAACAAATTTTAAATTACGACAGTCGCCCATTTAATTCTATGGTATCTGTATTGGATAGCTGGAACGGTGAAGGGAGCAGTAATACAACACCACGAGTTACTTTTAATAATAATGGAGGAGCTAATGTATCGAGTGTTTTTGTTGAAGACGCTTCTTACCTTAGATTGAAAAATATAGAAATAGGATATACCTTTAAAAATAAAGTTATAGGGATTACTAATTTACGTATTTATGCGTCCAGTCAAAACCTTTTTACAATTACAAAATATACAGGGTTGGATCCAGAATCTACCTCTTTAATTGATATGGGAACTTATCCTCAATCGACAGCCTTTATTCTGGGATTACAAGTTCAACTCTAATTCAACTTTAAAAATATTAAATCATGAAAAAAATATTTATAATACCCCTTTTTATAAGTTTATTATTTGCAGTTGGCTGCGAAGATGTTCTTAATACAGAGCCTATAGGAGCAACAACATTAGAACAAGCAAATACAACACCCACTCTTGTTTCCTTGGAACTATCTGTAAATTCATCCTACTATTTACTTTCAAATAGTTTGAATCTTTTGGCAGAATGGGATTGGAACGGAGGACTTGTTTTTCAAAATGATTATATAATGCAGGATATCGCTTCAGATGACATGGAAAAAAAATGGATATCAGACGGAGATCAACCTTGGATAGATGATATCAATAATTATACCTTTACTTCAACTAATGGTGGGCCAAATGGATTATGGAAATATGATTATGAAGGAATTAAAAGAACTAATATAGCAATTGGTTTTTTAATTACCCCAGATATTGAGACCATAACAGGAATCACAACTGAGAGAAAAAATCAGCTTTTAGGAGAAGCCTATTTTTTAAGATCCTATTATTATTTTTCGTTGGTGACTAATTTTGGGGGTGTGCCATTAATTTTAGCACCCGTTCAAACGTATCAGGAAGCCTTTACTAATGCTGTTAGAGCTGATAAATCATTAGTTTGGGAAAGTATTACTGCTGATTTACTCTTGGCAAAAGGGCTATTGCCAAACACAAAATACAGTTCAACTACAGAAAAATGGAGGGTCTCGATAGGTGCTGTAATAGCACTTCAGGCAAAAGTAGCCTTATATACCGAAAATTGGACCTCCGTAATCACTTTTGTTAATGAATTGGTACCTCTTGGTTATAGCTTGAATGCTAATTATTTTGATAGCTTTAGTTCTGAGTTTACGGATTCGGAGGTTATTTTTGCATTCAATCATCAAGGAGGTCAGACACCCCGAAGAGGAAACGGAATTTGTGCGCCATTAGATTGGGGATTCTTTGCACCCAGCACCGACTTTCTTAATTCCTTTGAGTTAAATGATCCCAGAAAATTATACACTGTAAATGTATCAGAACGAAATATAAATAAAATGTTAGGCAGCTTAGATGGAACGAATTCAGGAAATGAAGAAGCTCCAAATAATAAGATTTATATGCGTATGGCAGATGCTTTATTATGGAAGGCAGAGGCTTTAAATGAAACAGGTGATTATTTTGGTGCTATTACTATAATCAATCAGATAAGAGCCAGAGCTAGAACTAGCGTAAATGCACTAGGGATAATTCCACCGAGTGGTACATTATTAGACCGAGCCAATTCTACAGATAAGGCTGTCGTAAAAGGCTGGTTAATTTCAGAAAGAAGAGCCGAACTTGGTTTTGAAAATCAAAGAATGTTGGATTTAAAAAGATGGGGAATAGCAAAAACCATTATGAATGCACAAGGGAAAAATTTTCAAGACCGACATATGCTGTATCCAATCCCTCAATCAGAAATAGATGCTTCGGCAGGTCTTTTGATTCAAAATCCAGGTTACTAATTTAAAATAAGTTCGGTTGGTTTGTATCCATTAGAAGTTGCAGTTTGATTCTTAAAATTGCGACTTCTATTTTAATCCTTTAATTAAATAAAATTTGCGGTTCTGATTCCCAGAAAAGCACTAAAATCTTTTTTCAAGTTTAAATGAAATGGAATAAATAGCGTCCTATTCTTGAGCTCCCATTTATTTTAATACTCGAATTAAAAAGTTAAAAAAAAAAAAAGCATGAAAGATATCGCAAAACGTTTTACACAAAATCCATTATTATCTCCCTCCGATATTACTGCTAGTAGAGAAGGATTAGAAATTAGCTGCTTGCTTAATCCTGGTGCATTTCAATTTGAAGGAAAAACATGGCTTTTAGTAAGAGTTGCCGAACGGCCTAAGCAGAAAGAAAATATCATTTCGTTTCCGATACTTACGGAAACAGGGGCGATTCAAATTATAGAAATTCCAAAGGATGATCCCGAATTAGATGCCAGTGATGCACGAGTTATAAATTATAAAGGAGTTGATTATTTGACAACGTTATCGCATCTTCGTCTAGTATGTAGTGATGATGGTATCCAATTTTATGAACCAGAAAACTATCCATTTTTAGTAGGAGAAGGGATGCTGGAGACTTTTGGTATTGAAGATTGTCGTGTAGCTTTAGTAAATGGAACCTATTATCTAACTTTTACTTCAGTGTCACCAAACGGCGTAGGTGTTGGATTGCGAACGACCACCGATTGGAAAAATTTCGAATCACATGGGATGATACTACCCCCGCATAATAAGGATTGTGCCATTTTTGAAGAGAAGATAAACGGATTGTATTATGCTTTGCACCGTCCCAGTAGTGTTGATATTGGCGGAAATTATATTTGGATTACCTCCTCACCAGATGGTCTTCATTGGGGGAGCCATCACTGTATTATTAAAACCAGAGCTGGATTGTGGGATAGCAAAAGAGTAGGGGCAGGAGCCGCACCTATAAAAACGGAAGGAGGATGGTTGTCTGTTTATCATGGTGCAAATGATGCACATCAATATTGTTTGGGTGCTTTTTTAATGGATTTAGAAGATCCTACTAAGGTAATTGCAAGGACAGAAGCCGCTATCATGGTCCCTTCAACGCAGTACGAATTGAGCGGTTTTTTTGGGAACGTAGTTTTTACTAACGGACATATTGTTCAGCCAGACGGAGATACAATAACTGTTTATTATGGAGCTTCAGATGAGTTTGTCTGTGGTGCTGAATTTTCGATAAAAGCTATTTATTCTCTTTTAAAATTTAACTAATGTTTGAGAAATTAAAAACTGAAATTGGTCATTTTAAAAGTCAGACTCACAATTTTAAAATATTGGTACTTACAAATCTGGTCTACGCTATTGTTTTGCCTGTCATTGATATTTTTGTAGCTGCTTATGTGATGCGAAGTTCCAACGATCCTGTTAAAGTGGTCATTTATCAATTGACAATCTATGCTGGAATTCCGCTTACTTTTTTATTGAATGGTTATTTATTAAAACACTTCAACATTAGAAAACTATATTCGGCTGGAATGATGCTTAGTGGTGTTTCTATGATGATTATGATGTCCTTAAAAACACTTGATTTAGTAGGTATAGGATTTGCCGGTATAACTATGGGATTGTCTTTTGGTTTTTACTGGTCCAATCGAGATTATTTGGCATTAGCCATAACCAATGATTCTAACCGAAATTATTATTATGGTTTGGAAACTTTTTTTTACACGATAATTGCGGTTATCATTCCAATTTCAATTGGGTGGTTTATAGAATCCAGTGGGGATGAAACACAAATTAGAACAGCCTATTTGATCATTACGGGAATTGTTTTTTTAGTTACTGTAATTGCTTCAATAGTTTGTTTCAGGGGTACATTTCAAAATCCAATACAGAAAAAATATGTATTTTTTAAATTTCACCAACTCTGGTACAAGTTATTATCATTATCCTTATTAAAGGGTTTGGTTCAAGGTTTTCTAGTAACAGCCCCAGCCATGCTAATTATGTTATTGATTGGTAAAGAAGGAGCATTGGGAACCGCACAATCTATAGGTGCAATAATAGCAGCCGTCATTATGTATGTTTTAGGAAGGATTTCAAAACCTTCGGATCGAATTAAGATCTTTACAGCAGGACTCGTTTTATTTGCTATAGGGGCCGTAGTTAATGGATTGTTATTCAATCAAACGGGTGTTGTCCTATTTATATTATTGTTACTGATTGCAAAACCACTGATGGATTTGGCTTATTTTCCAATTCAATTTAAAGTCATTGATATTGTTTCTAAAATAGAAAAAAGGGGGGAATTTGCTTATATTTTGAACCATGAGGCTGGATTATTTGCAGGTCGGTTTTTGGGAGCAGGTACTTTTCTAGTATTAGCTTATACTATTTCTACTGAAGTTGCTTTGCGATACGCTATTGTAATAGTTGCAGTGCTTCAGCTTAGTTCTATTTTTATCGCTAAGAAAATTATTTCCGAAGGAAAAAAACTTTCACCCGATGAACCCCTAATAGATAACAAAGTTCTGAAGGAAGTTGCTGAAGAAATAGTTTAGTAAGAAAGTCAGAACAATAATTTTATTTACAATTAAATCAAAAATAAATTATGAATACTATTTTTAAAATTAGTTTGGTAGGTCTGTTTATAATCCTTGGAGGAATTAATGGATCAGCACAAATAAAACAAGAGAATATTGCCCGTGTAGATCAAATGCCCAATATGCCTAAACCTTTCGAAATTATAGATTACAAAGAATTGGCAGTTCGTTTTGATAGTGTTGTTTATGATTTTAAGGCCACAGGTAAATTTTGGCCCTTAGTTTGGATGGACAAGAGCCAAAATAATTATCCTCAAGATGTTGTTGGTTTGTATACCGCCTTAGGCGATGTAAGACAAGGTCCAGCTATTAATAAAGGGATGTTTCATGAATCTTTGGCTACAATGGGAGCTACATTGGGAGCGAGTTTAGTTGGAATTGATAAAAGCAATCAAGAAAATTTGAATCATGTTAGTATGATGAAAAATTATTTTAATACGGATACCGGTTGGGATATTATGATGAATAATACGAGTCCAGAAGTTGCTTTGTTAGGTGGCGGGTATGGACGAGACTGGTGGTATGATGTTTATCCAAATCTTTTATTTTATGCTGTTTATGATCACTATCCCAACGAACCCGGTTTTGATGTAATTGCGCGAAGTATTGCTGAGAAGTTTTTAGAGGCAGATTCAATATTAAATGGGAATTATAATTATTCCTATTTTGATTACGGCAAAATGAAACCAATGAATAACACTATCTGTGCGCAGCCTGATGCAGCTGCAGGACATGCATGGGTGCTTTATTCCGCTTATAAGAAGTTTGGAGATCCACGATATTTAAAAGGAGCTAAAAGTGCCTTATCAGCACTACAATCACAATCTATCAATCCTACTTATGAATTATTAATGCCTTTTGGTGCTTATTTGGCAGCCCGAATAAATGCTGAAGAAGGAGAACATTTTGATACTGCAAAAATGTTAGCTTGGACTTTTGACGGAACCGCCATTTGTAGAGAAGGTTGGGGTGTATTAGTAGGCAATTGGAATGGATTTGATATTTCAGGAACAGTTGGAAGTACCGTAGATCATGGAGGATATGGCTTTTTAATGAATACTTATGATATGGCTTGGCCTATGGTGCCTATTGTTCGTTACAATCAATCGTATGCTACTGCAATTGGAAAATGGATGTTGAATGCTGCCAATGCGTCTCGCTTTTTTTATCCTCAATATATTCCAGACGAACATGAAACGATCCCGCAATTGGCTGAGGTTACTAAAGGAGTTATCGGATACGAAGGTATTATTAAACAATCCAGTTATAAAGCGTATGAAAATTTAAAAGGGCCTGTTGCCCAAGGGGATGGTCCTCTTTGGGTAGCGGGTGAAAATCCAGATGAATCCCAATTCAGTGTATATGGGAGTGGACATGTGGGTATTTTTGGAAGTATAATCCGTGAAACTAACGTGACAGGAATTCTGCAATTGAATTTGTTAGCTACCGATTTTTATAACGATAAAGCTTACCCTTCTTTTTTATATTATAACCCTCATGACACTACTAAAAAAGTTAGGGTACAAATAGAAGAGGGAAAAAAAGTAGATTTATATGATACTGTATCTGGACTTTTTGTTGCTCGAAACGTTAGTTCTTCTACTAAATTAAAGATTGCGCCAGTTAGTTCAGCTGTTATTGTATTTGTTCCATCTGGTGGTAAAATAACTTATAGTAGTTCAAAAATGTTGGTTGATGGCGTTGTGATCGATTATAATTCTAAAAAATAATGCTTATTTCCGAAGCAATTCAAAGTATAAGAATTGCTTCGGAAATTTGTTTATTAGGTGGTTATAACCAATAATTTATTGAATTTATTTCCTATTAATGATAAAGAATCGATAGAATACGCATTTTTTTATTTCCTAGTATATTTCAAATTGCAAACAAAGAATTAATATGAATTGAAAATCTAATAGGTGCGAAATAGTTTACATTTATAGCAAAGTGTATTGTATCCGAATTTATTGTTTTTGAATTATGACTTATTATTTTAATGAATAAAATTAAACTTAAACAAGAGTTTGTAAAACTATATTTATTAATAAATGTAGTTGTATTATTTTAAATTCTGTAGTGTGTTTTTTTATTATTTATCCGGTAAAGGTTCAATTTCGAAAAAGGGTATTTCACCCATAGTAAATTTTTTAAAAATGTAATGTTGAATTTTTTTTGGTTTTTATACTTAAACAAATTTTAGTAATATTAATCTAAGAACAAATAATATGGGTAACTTCTCTTTTGATTTAGTCAAATCAATATTATATGGATTAGCAATCCCAATCATTTTTTCTTGGTTTTTTTTTATGACCCAAAATTTTATGATCCAATTCTGCATGAGTATAGATTGATTAGTCAAGAAAAAATCATAACAACTGGTTTAATAACAAAAGCCATTTGGTTTGAAGATGATGTTGAAATCTCAGATTACAAAAGTACCCATGTTACTGGTTATGAATATAATTACACTTTTTCTTCGAATAATGGAGAAATTGTTTCAGGGGTAAATTTTACTTATGGAGAACTACCATTTAACAAGCTAATATCAGAAATACCGTATGAAATAAACATTGAATATCTCAAAGATCAACCAAAAATAAATTGAATAGCGGGTTTAAATAACAACTATAATAATTTTTGGGATTTATATAGGAATGAACTTTTCACGCCTTCATTCCTGTTACTAATTTGTTTCTATTTTACATTCTTAATTATAAAGAACGGTATAAAAGTATATAGAATTAATATAAGGATTTATCAAGATTATAATTAAACATTTTAATGATAAAAAATAATTTTCACCAATTTTGATAATGATAAATAAGATTTTACCAAAACATTTTAATTTTAAAAAAATGCCTCAATCGCTTAAAAACATATTTTACTTCTTTCTTTTAGCCTGTGCATATTTGTTATTTTTTTTATTAGTCAAATTTACCTTTAAATACTTTTCTTATTTCATAATTGTTATAAGCATCTTAAATACTATACTATTTATTTATTTCACTTTTATTAACCAAGAATATAAAGACCTCATAATACGAAGACATGAATCTAATTTCATTACTATTTGTATGATACAAGTATTTGGATTTTTATCCTTCGCGGCTTTTACACTTTTGAATTATTTAGAAATTGAATTAAATGTCCCTTTTTTTCAATTTTTGTTCATAATGGTTTTTTTATTCATTGCGATTTTTTGTTTGTATGGTATTGAAGAGAAAATAATTTTACCAGCAAAAGCAAGAATGCACAATAAGGAAAATAGAGCTATTAAAATAAATTATGAGATTTTCAAAAGAAGTTTGTATCTCCAAAAAATAGAAAGTGTTGTTAAAACAGAATATCCTGATCAGTTGCGATTTCAAATAATACTTTATGAAAAAGATGCATTTATTGAAATTTGTGACACAAGTTTTCAAGTTGATATTTATAACAATAAATTTAATAAACGGATCGACTTAGAAAGTGAAAACACAATTCAAAAAGTTTTATCAAATTTAAAATTAGCAGATCCTACCCAAAAGCCTAAACCAACAAAGGATCAAATGAAAATTGCCTTGAAAAAAATTGCTGTATATCAAAATGAAAATAAAACTGTAAATAAAATTGAAGATTCAACTCTAAAACAAGAATTCAAGGAGGTAATTTTAAAACTCCATATTGATATTAAAGAAACTGACCCGCCTGTATTTAAAAATGAACAAATGTTACTTAATTTATATGATATTGGGGAAGAAATAAAATTAAAAAAATTGAATGATTCAGTCTTGATAGAAGAAGATTTTAATATTTTATTTAAAAATAAAATTATATCTATTAATTCAGAGTTGGTAGATTTTGCCCTTTCCTACGAAGAGCTAAATACTAATTACCAATTAGAAGCTAAAACATTAATACAAGAGATTATTAGAAGGTTTGGTGAAGGTTATTCAAATGTTTCTGAAAAATTCATCGTCGATTTTTTTGAAGAAATAATTAAACAATATACAATACAAAAAGAAAAAGTAGTTTTAAAAGTGAAAGTATTGACGCTAGAGCAGGCGAACGAAATCAGGACTTACCCAGCTTATTGGAAAGGTACTTTAACGCAAGTTGCAGAGCGAGGGGAGTCAATAAAGGATGCGTACGAGGAACTAAAAGATTTGGAGTTTTTGACATAGACATTAATTCTAGGTGTATTTAGGTAATCTCGGCACTCAATTCCGCACTAGCGAATTGAGGATATTCGCGGTAATGGATTAGGGAAACATTTTACTCCAGTTGGCGGGGTCGTAGTATTGGTTGTCTTTTTCCATTTTATTATTTATTATCTTTTTCATAATTCAATTTTTTAATTATCAGAAGTCTGATTCAGAGATCAGGCTTTTTTATGTTTAGGGGTGGTTAACTTTTTGCAGCTCTAAGAAGTTGGCGATTTCTATGCATAAATCTGTCAAGCTACACCAAAATTTGATTGAAAAACTGAACTTTATTAAAACACGGAACCGACAATTTCTTAAACCCGCTGTCATCAGTTCGTTGTTTTTATTCTGTCACGTTATGACTGCTCATTGTGTCGATGTCTTGTTGGATTGTTACACCAAATTTATGATTGATGCTAATTTATCCGCACTTCTGCTGTCTGTCTTTCTAACTATTTCTAATTCTTTCAAAGCATTTTCCTTGTCGCCAATTTCTGCGTATGTCTTGCAAATAGTGTAATGTGCTTTAAAATATTCAGGTTTTAAACTGATTGCTTGCTTGAATACTTTAATAGCTTCTTGCTTGTTGCCATTGTCAACATAAGCGATACCCAAGTTAAAATATGTTTCGGGTTTAGGTTTTAACTTTATTGATTGTTGATAGACAATAATTTCACTGTCGTGTTGTCCTAATTTCCCGTAAGCAAGTGCAAGGTCAAAATATGCTTCTGAAGTTGGCTTTTTGCTAATCTCTTCTTTAAAGGCAGCAATTGCTTTTTCATATTCACCGTTCACATAAAACTTGCGTCCAAGATTACTGATACCGATATACCAAAATGAAAAATAGATTGAAGAAAAAATCCACAAAACTCTAATTGGCGTTGTCATACTTAAAAGTCCCAGAATAAATGAGGATGGAAGCATCCAAAGTAAATGGAAGGGAGAAAGATGAAGCAAAGATATCAATACTAAAGAAACTGTCATAAGGAAGCCTTGCAGCTCCATTGACTTTTCTGTGGCTTGTTCGTACTTAGCTTTGTGTCTAATGTTGAAGCACCAACCCAATGTTATTAAAATACTTAGTCCGTAAATAAGGTATCCGATTGTGTCCATTTTATTTTTATTTGTTTGTGTTGGAAGATTTATTTATCAAAGTTTTAGGTTCAAACAGAAAGCCGATTCTAATTAATGGAACAGAATAATATAGCCAACTATAATGCCCGTAAACCATTGACAATATTAAAAGTATCAAGTTTAGTATTTGTCCAATAATGTAGTAAATATTGTTTGATGAAATATAAAACGAAGCAACATTTACTGATAGGAAACCCATAATCCCACTTGCAATGAAAACCGCTAATCCAGTTCTGTTGGTTGTAAAATCTTCTTTCAAAAGTGAACCAATTATATTGCCAATTGAAGTAACGAGATTGTATACAATTGGAGCTAATATTATTACGAAAACTCCTTTTATTTTCTCTTTATATGATTTCATGTTTTGTAAATTTTAAATTAATTGCTCTTTATTTCTTGCAGGTCAGTTCAGAGTTTGTGGGTTGCCCTACAAAGATCGCTAATGCTTTTAACTGACTCTTTTTATTCTTTAGTTATTCAATTTTCATTTTTTAGATAAATTTTATAATTTTCTAAATCAATTTTATAAATATTCAATTTATTTAAAATATTCATTCCCAATAATGGTTTAATATTATTACCATCCATTACAGTAAAATCAACATCGTTAACTTTTTTTCCGTCAATAATAATACTTGGAACATTCCAAAATTCAACTAAATGTTTTTTTCCATCAGCAGTGTGTATATAATCTTTTCCTAAATAATTGCGAGTTGTAATTATTCCGTTCTCAAGTAAGTTATTTATTATGTTTTTGCCAATTAATGAAATTGTTGCACCTGTGTCGAGAATAAAGTCATAAGTTTTATCAGCAATTTTTATTTCTATAATTTTTTGATATTCTGTACCTTTCAGATTTATAACATCATCATTCTTTTTTGGTACTACAATAGAATTTACAATCATAAAGAAAAGAGGATTAATTAGGGTTGATTTTTCATCAAGATTTTCTTCTAAATTAGGAGTTCCAATACTACAATTAATAAAATGAAAATAAGTCACGTCATGAAAAATATAAGCGTTATTTCTCATTTTGATTTTCATTCCCATCTTTTCCTTAATTACTTCATAGACTACCAAAAAACCTGCTCTACCTGCAATGTTCATAGGTTTATAAGAAATGAACTTACCTTCTATAAAATTTTTTGCATATTCCTCTGTAAATATATCTTCTTTAAATAATTTATCAATTTCTTCAAAAGTCAAATTGCCTATTTCTCCTTTCGTATATTGCATTTCTTGGGTTAATACACTAATTGAACTTGAACCGTTACCACAATCAGAATTAAAAAGTTGGATTACATTAGGTTGCTTACCTTCTTGTGAAGACCAACTTTTTGGGATTGTTAAAATTAATTCAGTATTTTTTGATTTTTTATGGCCTTTAGAATTAAAAGTATAAGTGTAACCATTAGAAAACTCATTAGAGGGTTGATTCTCGTATTGAAAAGACAATACGTTTTCAAGCATTGGCGATGGGATGTTTCCTTTTAAATTTTTTTCAAGTTCTTTCAAGTAAATTGCGGTTTCTTCGTTTGTACTAAAAAGAATATTTGTGTGAATTAATTGTTTTAATGAGTCCATTTTTGACTTCATTTTATCTCCCCAATTATCTATTCCATTCAAATATTTAACTGCATTTTTTTTACTTTGTCCAAAGTTTGTAGTTAATAATAAATTCAAGTGATTTACCTCGTTACGAAAATTCGGATTTAGTTCAGAGATATTTGCAAGAGTAGTTTCTATTCCTGTAAAATAACCATAAACCATCGAAGCACGAATTGACTTGTCTTGTTTCATTGCTTGACCAAAAGACAAATTGACAATAAGCAATAATAGAAAATATTTTTTTTTCATATTAATAGATGAAATTCCAATTATCTTTGAAATTTTTTTTTACATTTTGTTCTATTATTTTTTTAATTGAATCCTCTTTACAAAGACAAATTTCTATGCCTTTGGTATCTATGTAATAATTGTACAAAGTGTCATTGTAATTTAATCTTTTATTTTTGGTCAAATTACTTTCAAGCCTCGAATTGCACTTTTCAAAAACATCATTTAATTCCATTAATACTATTAAATCATAATTTTCTTGCTTAACTCTTCTTGAATTTATTAAATATCCAATAGTTAAAATCAATATAATAGCTATTATAATTTTAATTTTCTTTTTCATA
>Ga0114962_10001781_pt1 | contig 18385 bp, 17 predicted proteins | sample C_130820_MF_Meta_FD_87017 | JGI IMG/M metagenome (GOLD analysis project Ga0114962, IMG submission 87017) | Freshwater microbial communities from Lake Croche, Canada to study carbon cycling - C_130820_MF_MetaG | ecosystem: Environmental > Aquatic > Freshwater > Lake | place: Lake Croche, Canada...
GGAGCGGTGTTGAATGAATTGAGCCAAGAACAGTTCGACGGCACGATCGAGTACCGGAGTCCACGGGGTGTCGCCCACGATGGGTGCGAGATGGTCGGCCCCATCGAGGGCGAGCAGGAATCGACTCCCGGCGAACCTCTCGAAGTCGCCCTGACCATCGGCGAAGGAAGCCACAGGGTCCTCTGTGCCGTGGATGATCAGTACCGGTGGCGGGTTGGTTCCGAGATCGTTGGTGAGTGCATCGGGGGCGATGGCGATGACGGCACCGACTGCCGGGTTCAACGACCCAGGCCGTTCGGCGGTGATCAGCGCTGCCGTGGCACCATCGGAATGTCCGATGACCGCAACCGGGTCCTTGCTGATGGTCGGATCCGAGGCACGAAGCTGTGCGATGACGAAGTTGATATCGCCGGCCTCGTTGTCGATGTCGGAGCGGTCGAGCCCGTTGCCGCGTGACTCGTCGGCCAATGGGAACGACGGAGCGGCCACCACGAATCCCATAGCGGCGAGCGCAGCGCAGAACCTGGCGTAGGTGAGTGGCCCGACCGCGTAGCCATGGGCGAACACGACGAGGGGGTGCGTACCTGCGGCCGCGGGGTGCCACACGCTGGTTGGAAGACGACGGCTGGTGTCAAGGGTTTGGCCGCCGCTGACCAGAGGTCGAGAGTCATCGACGAGTTCGATGACGACAGGTTCGATGACGACAGGTTCGATGACGGCGGGTTCGGTGGCGACGGGTTCAGTGGCATCGACGCGCAGGTCGTCAGCAGGAGCAGCATCGCTGTCGACGTTCGAGTCGCCGCTCGCAGGGGTGGGTGCTTTGACGTCGGCATCGGTGGGTTGGGCGGAGTCGATGGAACTGAGCGCAGCCCGGTGGGTCGATGCTCGCACCGAGCGGAATTGCAGCGCCGTGACCATCACGAGCAGAGAGACCCCGAGCGCCAGAAGGATGTTCAACCGGGAAGGACGACCCGCACGAAACTTCGTCTTCATATCTCTCGACCACTCATTTGCGACTGTTCATCGTGGTCCGATCGACGGATCCTGCTGCCGCACAATGGAGATGTCCGCCGTTGTGTCGCGCGAGCGCATGAGAATACGAGGGTGACGAACTCGACAGAGGACCATTCGGACCCGGCGAGTGATGCCGAACCTACCGCGGAGCCAGGTCTGAACCGGGTCATCCCTCCATCCGGATCACATCACGACCCTGAGCTCCACGATCGTCTTGATCGGATCGAACGACTGCTCGATCCGGAGAACCTCATGCGCGCCGCCGAGCGCGACATCGTCGAACCGGCGTGGAAACGCATCACGCAAGGTGAACCGCGATGGTCGGTCACACTTGCCGTCATCGTTGCCATTGCGCTCCAGTACGCGTTGCCGGCCACCCTCACCCCTCGCCCACGCTGGCTGCTCCCAGCGCTGGAACTAGGAGTTCTCATCGCCTTGTTCATCGCCAACCCCGGCCGGATCGATCGACTCTCACGCAGCATCCGGTCGGCGACGATCGTTCTGATTGTTCTCGCGAGCGTCGCCAACGCCTCATCGGCTGCGCGCCTGGTCTGGACAATCATCAACGGACGCGATGGGCAAGACGCAACAGCGTTGCTCGGCACTGCGGCCGCGATCTGGATCACCAATGTGATCGTGTTCTCCCTCTGGTACTGGGAACTCGATCGCGGTGGTCCGGCGGCACGGGCCCACGGAGTGCATGACCGACCGGACTTCATGTTCGCCCAGATGCTCTCGCCCGAGGTCTCCGGAACCGACTGGGAACCGACCTACACCGATTACCTCTATCTCTCGTTCACGAACGCAACGGCATTCAGCCCCACCGACACCATGCCGTTCGTGACCTGGGCGAAACTCACGATGATGCTGCAGTCCTCCGTATCGCTCGTGACGCTCGTGGTCGTCATCTCCCGAGCTGTCGGTCTGCTCAACTGAGGCGCTCGAGCAGTTCCTGTACCCAGACAGCATTGGGATCCAGTGCGCGGCCGCCATGGACCCGCTCGAAATCGATCAGTTGCAATGCGTCATCGCAGTCGGCGTCTTGGCCGACGATCCCACTCGTCCCATCGAGCGCGGCCCGAAGCGCGGTCGCCGCGCACCGGTTGATCAGCGCCCTGTCCTCGGCATTGGCCGGACCGGAACGGGCGAAATATCCGGACTTCACGACCAGGCCGAAACCGCCGGATGCCGACCCTTGATGATCAGGCAGCAAGCCCGAACGCGTGCATCCGGGCCATGGCAGTGCTGAGACGCCGGCTGGCACAGGAGCCGGTGATGCCGAGGAGCCCCGCGGCATCTTTGTTGGTGTAGCCGAGCCCGTGGACGAGATAGACGAGGGTGCGGTCCTGCGCGTTCAGGATCGCGAAGAGGGGAGCGAGTTCGTCGCTGTCCTGCAGTCGTTCCAGAGGATCGGAGTCGATGCTGAACATGTCCTGCCAGGTGGAGTCGGTGGTGTCGACTGCGCCGACCTGCCGGGTGTGGCGGGCGCCCTCGCCACGCTGGGCCCCCTCGCGACGACCGAAGTCGACCGCAACGTTGCGCAGTTTGAGTCCGGCCCACACGCCGGGCTGTGGATACCGGGCCCGGATGTCTTCGGCATTGAGCAAGAAGCTCAGGAGGGTCATCTGGCAGACGTCGTCGCGCTGTGACGGGCTGAGGCCCTTGATGAAGACCACCCGACGCTTCACCTCGGTGTCGAGGGTGTCGAGGTACGAATCGGCGTCGTACTCAGGGTCGGTGCTGGGAACTGCTGCAGTGCCTCTGTTCAATGTGGACTCCTAGCTTTCGGAGAAGGGATTGGTTTTGGGTGAAGGAATTGCTGGTGCTGGTGCTGCTCGTGGAGCGGTGATGCTGCGGATTTGGACGGCCCGACGAACCCCACTGGGAAGAATACGAACCGCCTGTGACAGTGGCCCCGACCCGGTCCGGACCCCGAATCGAGGTCCGGACCGTGTGGATGGTCCCGCCGTCCGCCGGCATCGGCACTTCTTGTGCCGCACAAAGTATTCCACCTCCGTGAGAATTTGTCAATCTGATTTTATAAGACACGGAAGAAAGTAGTTCGGACCGGTACAGTGTCACCATGTCAGTTGATGAAAGCGCCCCCTTCGACCCGCGCAATCCACCGAAACGGGCCATCACCGCCGATGTCGTCGTATTCACCGTGGTCGACGGCAACCTCTGGGTAGTCCTGCAGCGGCGGGGATATGGAGCCGATGAACCCTTCCCCGGACTTCGCTCACTACCGGGGGCATTCGTGGGCGACGAGGAGGAACTCCTCGAGACCGCCCAGCGGGTACTGCGCGACAAGGTCGGGCTCACAGTCGATGCCCGACACCTCACTCGCAGCGGGGTTCACGATCTGCCGGATCGCGACCCACGAATGCGCACCATCTCGGTGGCCTTCGTCGTGCTCATCGCGGAACACGACCATCGGACGTTCATCGACACAGCGAGGAACCAGGGACAGCTCCATCAGGTCTCGAAGCTGATCGAACCGGCAGGGGACTCTCCGATCATCGACCAGGAAGAACCCATGGCGTTCGACCATCTCGACATCCTCACCGAAGCGCGAGAGCACGCTCGAGTCCTACTCGAGGAGACCGACGCGGCACTTGACCTTCTCCCACCGGTCGTCACACTCACCCAGCTGCGCGAGATCTATGACGCGGTTTGGGGAGCCACACTCAACCCCGGAAACTTCATCAAGCGCGTGACCCGGATCGAGGGATTCATCGAACAGGTACAACCGGATGGAAACAGCGAGGCGGGATTCCCAAGCTCGCCACTCGAATCTGCTCCTGAGTGGGTGGTCTACGAGTCGGTGCCCGAACTCACCGCCGAGTCCGCATCCGCCGCAATCCTCCGGAGCTCCCCGTCGCGCCGGCCGGGTCGCCCGCCCCGCCACTTCACGAGCGCCGGCTCAGCGAAGCTCCACCCACCGCTGCGCCGCCCCGGGTCGTACTTCAGCCGTCCGACCTCGCAGGGATGACCTGCCGGGTTGGACAGCTCGACTGGTGAACCCCGGAGCGGAAGCGCGGGCTGAGTAGATCAGCCCGCTGTCATCACGTTTCGGACCAGTGAAGTTTTGACGAACTCTCCGACTCGGTTCCGTCGACAGAAGGCGCTTGGGTACTGCTGTAGTAGGCGTTTGAATCGTTGCCGTTGCCGTAGCCGCTGCCGTAGCCGTAGCCGCTGCCGTAGCCGCTCCGGTACTTGTTCCGGTAGCCGTAGCCATACCGGTAGCCGTAGCCATACCGGTAGCCGTAGCCATACCGGTAGCCGTAGCCATACCGGTAGCCGAAACGCGATCGACTGGGGATACCGTTGACCACGACGCCAATGATCTCGGCATTCACTCGCTTGAGTCGGGAAACCGTCTCCTTGAGAGCGCCGATCGGACCGCCGACCTTGGCCAGCAGAATGACCCCGTCCACGATCTGGGCGAGCACGAGTGAATCGGCAACGGGGAGAAGGGGCGGGGAGTCGATGAGAATGAAATCGGCGCCGGTCTCCTCGAGCTTGTCGAGCATGAGCTTCATCTGAGGTAGGCCAACGGCCTGTGCGGCATTCTGGGGCACGTGACCTGCGGGGAGCACGGCGATGCGATTACCGGAGGGCAGCGTGACCGGAACGAGGACTTCTTCGAGGGTCATGTCACCGAGCAGCACATCAGTGATGCCCTTGTCCTTCTCATCAACATCGAAGAACGAGCCGATTGTGGGACGACGGAGATCCGCCGAGACCACGACGACTCGCTTGCCGATCTCGGCCAGAGTGTTCGCGAGGTTGGCGGTGACGGTCGACTTACCTTCTGCCATATCGGAGGAGGTGACCAGGATTCGTGTGCGCTTCTCGCCCATGGCGGCGAACCGAATGTTGGACGCGAGGGCTCGATACGCTTCCGCCGCTTGGGAGTTCTCCTTGACGATCGCTCGCTTCATTCCCATTTCGATCTTGCGATGCTGCTTCCCGTCGGTGGAGACGATGCTGATTTCGCCGATGACAGTGAGACTCCGATCAACGGATGCAATATCGGTCGGTGAGTGAATTTCGTCGTCGAGGTAGTCGAGGAGAAACGCAAGTCCGATACCGAGTAACAGGCCGAAGATGGCACCCGCCGCAGCATCACGGAGAGGCCTGGGGGAGTAGGGGTTGGTCGGGACCGTCGCGCTCTGGACGATTTCTGCCGAACCCGACCGGATCGCTGCCTCGATGTCGTACTGGGTGGCACGCGAGAGGAGATCCTGTGCCTGCGTAGCAGTCACGTCGTTCTCGAGTGCTTTCTGGCGAAGCTCATCAGCACGCGCTCGGAATTCAGCCTGGGCCTGTTCCTTGCGCTTGGCCACGTAGATCTCGGCGTACGCGTTCGCGCCCTTGGCTGCGACCTGGGGTGAGCGACTTACAACTGAGATCGAGATGATGTCAGTGCTGCCATCAGTCGTGACCGAGACTTTGCCCATGCGGCTCGCGTCGTCACCCATCTGACTCTTCACGGCTTCACGGAGGTCTTTCGACTCGATCAGCGTGATTTGTGTCTGGACGTCGCGCTTGGGGTCGATTCGAATCTGCGTCCCATCAAACACCGCTTGGGTGTTGGGGTCAACCACCCGGATGAGAGCAGTGGCCCGATACATGTTTGGCGCGCTTGCAGAGTAGGCATAGATCCCGATTGCGACGATCAGGGTGACACCGACGATCAGGGGAATTCGGCTGAGGAGGATTCCGGCAATCTGTCGGATGTCGAATTCATTGTCCGCGCGAGTTTCTTCCATGCCTGATCCTTTAATGGGTTACTAAGAACCATAGCCCCTGGGGGGGATCCCCCAAGCGCGGCGTGGCCACTGGTTGGCTCTGGTCTGTATGAATCGGCCTGAGTATTCCGGAGGCTTTCCTGCTTGGGGGAGAGGATGGAATCATGGACAACAAGCGAGCAGGACAGGCGAGGTATCCGGCTGAGCTGCAGGACCGTGCCGTTCGCATGGTGCAGGATCTTCGAGAACAGGATCCGAACGATAGGGGTGTTATCGCGAGCGTTGCTCGACAGCTCGGCGTGGGGAGCGAATCGCTTCGCAACTGGGTTAAGCAGTCCGACATCGACGGTGGGATGCGACCGGGTTCGAGCACCGATGTTCAGGCCGAGCTCAAGCGACTCCGCAAGGAGAACTTTGAGCTGCGTCGGGCGAATGACATTTTGCAGTCCGCAGCAACTTTCTTCGGGGCGGAGCTCGACCGCCGAGGAAAGAAGTAGTCGCCTTCATCGACGCCCATCGAGGTCACATGACCGATGGGCGTCGATGGGGGGGCGAGCCGATCTGCGAAGCACTCAAGATTGCCCCCTCCACGTACCTCGCCACCAAGTCGGCCAAGCCATCGGCCCGAGCGACACGAGACGCCGAGATGGGCCCGGCATTAGAGGCCCTCTGGAAGCACAACTACTGCGTCTACGGCCGCCGAAAGCTTTCGAAGGCGGCCAAGCGCCGAGGCTTCACCATAGGACGCGATCTGGTTGAGCGGCTCATGAAGCGCCAAGGGATTCAAGGAGCGACCGGGGCCAAGAGGCGTTTCGCCACCCACGCTGACGCCGCACACCTGCGGGCGCCGGATCTCGTCAAGCGAGAGTTCTTTGCGACCGAACCCAACCAGCTCTGGGTTGCTGATTTCACCTACTGCTCGGCGTGGTCAGGCGTCGTCTACGTGGCCTTCATCATCGACGTTTACTCCCGCGGGCTCGGCGGATGGAAGGCCAGTCGAACAATGACAGCGTCACTCGTCGTCGATGCCCTCAACATGGCGGCCTGGACAAGGAAGAAAGGCTTACACGGACTGATCTGTCACACCGATGCCGGATCTCAGTACACGAGCGTGAGCTACACCGACCGAATCGATGAGCTCGGAGTGTCGGCCTCGATCGGAACCGTCGGGGATTTTTACGACAACGCCATGGCCGAATCGGTCATGGGCATCTTCAAGACCGAAATGCACCGCAACCAGGCGGTCCTGGCCGACAACGGCGGCCACTGGAAAGGCCTCGACGATCTCGAGATCGCGACCTGCGCATGGGTCTCGTGGTTCAACGAGGGGCGCCTCCACTCCGAGCTCGGTGACCGGACGCCGCTCGAGCTCGAGGCTGAGTATCGTGATCTGGATCAAGCCAAAGTGGCCTGAAAAATCCAAGCAAAAAAGCCTCCGGGAAACTCAGGCCGATTCAGTGACTGTCACGTGGCGGTCAGAGAACGGCACTTGACGAACGTCATCGGGGGGGTATTCGACGTTCGTGAAATGGGTAGGACCTAGACTATGGTCTTTCCTGATGGGAATTACAGCCGTTACCAGAGAGAGCGGGTTCATCGGCGATCATTCTGAGGTGAGCGTTGTGGGAATGCATGGCCCGGGCGCTTGCAACGAGGCCCTTGCGGGAGCGGGCGACGTGTTCAACCTCGCAGCCGACATGCCTGGTGTGGGATTCATCGGCTGCGAACCTTCTATGCCACTTCGATCCGGTCTTGAGAAGGCCGACGTGTGGGTCGACGAGCAGGTGGCCCGTGCCGGCAAGAACTGAGCCGACAGATCCGGGCATGAATCAGGCGGAACCTGAGAGAAATTCGGGTTCTGACGGCGTACGACAACCGAGGCTCGCGAATCTTCTGAGCGTTTTACACGACGCCTCGCTCGCCGTCGGACCACGCCGTGGGCTGATGGTGGTGGTGTGCTCGTTGGCTGTGGCGACGGCGATTCTCGAAACAGGGATGCTGTTCATTGTCGCCCGCCTCGCCTCAGGCTTCGTCGGCGGGAACAAGACCATCCCGCTTGCACTCGGGTCGCTTGCTCATTGGGACCTCTCCGTTCGTCAGATGGTTCTGATTTCAAGCGGTCTCTTGGTCGGACTGCTTGTTCTCGTGTTCCCGTTGGTGGAATTCACCGCGAGATTGAGTAGCAACTCGCTGACCCGAGCACGTGCCCGAGTCATCACCGCCCATCTCAATGCCGATTGGTCGAAGCGTTCCCAAGAGGTAGAGGATCATCTTCATCGATTGATCGGTGATGACGCAGTCCACGTCGAGCGGCTCGTGCAGCAGTGGTCCACGATTGTTGTCGCCTTGGCTGGCATCGTCACACTCTCGATCGCTGCCGTGGTCATCGCGCCGGTTCCTGCGCTGTGCGGGGCGTTCGGCTTCCTGGGTCTGGTGTTCCTGCTTCGCCCCTTGTCTCGTCAGGTCAAGAGGTCTGCTGCGAGGTTCCAGACATCCAACCGCGATCTCATGACAAATGTGGCCCAAACAGCTCGGCTTGACAAGGAGATCGCTGCTTTCGAAGTCGGGGAAGCTGTCAAAGATAGCTTGGCGAGCGAAGTAGCCGTGAGTTCTCGAATCTTGAACCGGATGCGATTCAGCCAGCGACTCTCGCCGATGCTGTATCTCGATGCCGCTTTGGCGTTGGTGCTCGCTGGTATCGCCGTACTTTCGTCGCTTGATCTGAAGTCGGTCGACTTTCTCGGGCCACTGATTTTGCTCATGGTGCGTTCGCTTGGCTACGTCCGTCAGCTACAGCAGGCTAATCAGTACAGCCAAGAGTTCACCCCGTATCTCCGTGATCTCGAGCGCGAGGTCGCAGCATTCGAAGCGGGGGTCAGGCCGCGCGGCACTGAGCAACTCAGCGCCATCGGCACCATAGAGCTCGTTGACCTGTCATTTTCGTACACCCCAGATCGGCCGATCCTCAGTGATGTCAACCTGACGATCGGGTTCGGTGAGATCATTGGGCTCGTGGGTGAATCGGGCGCCGGGAAGACCACGCTCACTGAATTGGTATTGCGACTTCGGCAGCCCACGGAAGGGCGGATCACTGTTTCGGGACTCGATATCTCGTTGGTGGATACTGAGCAGTGGTCGAAGTTGGTGGCCTATGTGCCGCAGGACAATTCCCTGATACGCGCGACAGTCGCTGACAACATCTGCTTCTACCGAAGCGGTTACACACGCTCCGATGTCGAACGATCAGCGCAGCAGGCGCATCTCCATGACGAAATTCTGAAGATGCCCCAGGGGTACGACACAATGATCGGCCCTGGTGAGCGGTCCCTCTCTGGAGGGCAACGCCAGCGTCTTGGAATCGCCCGCGCGCTCCTCGGTCGCCCGCAGTTGTTGGTGCTCGACGAACCCACGAGTGCTCTCGACGAGCGCTCCGAACTTCTTGTGAAGCAGACTCTCGACGAACTCGTCGGGACCGCCACTATGCTCATTGTCGCTCATCGACCGACGACGCTTGAGGTATGCACCAAGGTACTTCGGCTTTCCGGTGGCGCCATTCAGGAAATTTCTGGCGATACTCCGCTTGTCGAAAGGTGATGTAGCGCGATGAAGGAAAAGATTCACAAATTCATTGACTACCCGAAACCACCGCCGCTTTCGTGGGTGCAAAGCGCTGGGCTCACGTTGGTCGGCAGAGGAGTCATCGCTCGCAAGGTCAAGGACGCAGAGAGCCTGTATCTCGTTCATCAGATAGGCAAGGTCGGCTCGACGAGTATGACCAACGCAATCAGGCGTGCCGGTCTGGTTGGATTCCAAACACATCTTCTCAACCCGAAGGGTCGCGGCGACGAGTTCCGAGAGCGACTCTGGGAGTCATGGGCACCTCGTGAGATGTGGGGCACCAGCCCATGGATCCGCCGAACCATCCAGAAACGATCCGCCGACTCCGTCCTCATCACCGGGATTCGCAATCCGATTGATCGCGAAATCTCGGAAGTGATGCAGAACCCTGGCCGATATCTCTCGACGCACCGGCGACCGCGCACCGACGAGGAGATCAATGCACATCTCCCCGACATCATCAAGGCAGTGAACCACATTCTGTCGATCAATCGTCTTGACGCCTGGTTCACCACTGAACTTGATTACATGCTTGGCGAGCCATTCCCGTGGGAAGACCGGAGTGATGAACTGCAGAGCACCGGACATGCACACTTCCGCGGCGAAAGTGGGCTGAGCGTTCATGTGGTTCGATTCGAGGATCTGAGTGAGGCGTTCACCAAGATCGCTGAGATCGAGGGTCACCCCGATCTTGTGCTCCCGCACGACAATCGTTCGAACTCCTCTCGGGTGTTCGAGATCGTTCGAGCACATGGACTCGACCCGGCAGCCATTCAGTCGGTTCTCGCCCAGCGCACGGTCCGTGCTGCATACCCCGAGAGCCAACTCGAGGCATGGGCCGCCGAGTGGCACTGATGGCCTCGCCGATCCGGGTAACGCTGCTGCACAACTTCTATCGAGGTGTCCTTCCGTCAGGGGAGGACCTCAACGTCCGTGAGCATCAGGCACTCGTCGGCGACGGCGCGGCCATCGATATCGTGCAGACCGGCAACAACTATGTGGTGGCACATCCGATCCGTGGCCGGGCCCGCGCCGTTGCGGCGGCCCTTGATCTTGGTTCGGCGGCGAGTCGTTATGTCGACGAGGTCATCTCACGAAGCCCCGATGTCGTGCACATCGAAAATCTGACACCTCTGATTCCTGAGTCAGTTGTTACGTCTCTGCACGACCGGGGCCTACCTGTCGTTCGTCGATGGGGGAACTACCGGTTCCGTTGTCCGAGCGGCGACAGTTTCCGCGATGGAGAGCGCTGCGCGGACTGTTCGGGTCGGTTGGGCACGCTCCCCTCGGTGATCCACGGTTGTTACGGGTCGGGGCGCGGACCGTCAGCGGTGGTCGCGCTTCGGCGGGGGATGGTTTCACCGTCCCTGACCCACCTCCGTCACCTCCCGATCAGTCGATTCCTTGCGGTTGAACTTGAGGCCTCAGGCGTGCCGGCGGCGCAGGTCACCGTCATCCCCAACTGCGTGCCGTTTTCCACGCTGTCCACCGAACCACAGCCTCGTGGCGGGGCCGGACGGGTGCTGTTTTTGGGGTCACTTCTCGAGAAGAAGGGGATACGTACCCTGCTGGCCGCTTGGAGGCTGCTGGCGGCCGGTCAGTCGGGGATGCGACTCACGTTCCTCGGCGATGGTCCACTTCGTCCCGAGGTTGAGCAGGCGGCCCTCGAAGACTCGCGCATCACCTTTATCCCCACGGTGCCCTATGAAGAGGCACGGTTCGAGATCCACCGTTCGGACGTGGTCGTGGTGCCATCGGAGTGGGACGAACCGTTCGGACGTGTCGTCATCGAGGCCTTCGCCGAGGGTACGCCCGTGGTGCTCTCCGATCGTGCTGCACTTCCCGAGCTGCTGGCCGACTCCTGCGGATACACGTTCATCCCGGGTGATCCCGCCGATCTGGCGCGTCAGATCGGCGCAGTGCTCGATGTAGATGACGCCGAGCGTCGCGAGATGGCTGAGGCCACCCGGGCCCGGCACCGAGAGCACTTCTCCCCGGAGGCTGTGCGATCCTTGTGGCTTGATACGTACCAAGGGGTCATTGCTGATGCCGGTTGAACGATTCGATGGATCAGAACTTCTCGTCTGCATTGGAGCTCAGAAGGCCGGAACCACCTCCCTGCACTCCTGGATGGGTTCGCTTCCGCAGATCAGCACGGCGAGTTCAGGGAAGGAAATCGATTACTTCTCCCGATACTTCGATTTCGGCACTGGTTGGTATCTCGACCAATTCTCGCCGGCGAAACCGGTGTGGCTCGACGTGTCACCGAACTACTTCATCGTGCCCGATCTCGCTGAACGGCTGGCCACGCTGCCGGTTTCGTACCGGGTTGTGCTGCTCGTCCGCGATCCTGCAGAGCGCGCGCGCTCCCAGCATCGTCATTCGCTTGTCACCCGCCCGAATACCACGGCGTTCTCATTCACCTCTGAACTCGAACGAAACCCCACCTATCTCAGTAACGGCTTTTACGGGCGCGTCCTCGCCAACCTTGAACCATTGTTGGTAGAGGATCGGCTCCGAATTGTCTGGTTTGAGGACCTCGCCGCTGATCCAGCCTCGGTGATTGACCCTATCTGTGCCGAGTTGGGCGTTGATGCCCGTCCCCCCGATGCATTGCTCGAAAAGCGAAGCAATGTAAGCGGCTTCGTTCGCAGTTCGTTGCTGCAGACGGTAACCCATGCATCAGGAACGATGCTGCGCCGGCTTGGCGGCGAGCGTACTGTGTCTTATTTTCGAGCCTCACGGACCATCGATCGAGTCCTCTCCGCGAATCGGCGGGATATCGGAGTATCGGAAGGCGACGACGGGTTCGATATGGAAATGGCCGATCTTCGGGCTAGGTTCGCAGATGATCTCGCGCTTGCCGAACGTATTTCCGGGTATTCATTCGTGAGTCGTTATGATGGCTCCACGGGTTCGACAACCAAACCTTCGAGGAATGATTTTTCGTGAGTGGGAAGTTGTTTCGGCGCATGACGGAGGCAGCCCGTCCCGTACTTGAACTCAGCCCGACGCTTTACTGCGGTGCTGCTCGGATCAAGCCTGGCCGCAACCGCGAGGTTGTAAGCCGTTCCACCGACCTGTTGGTGGAGTCGTTCCCCCGATCGGGGACCACCTACCTTGTGGCCGCTCTCGGACTGGCAGCACCATCGCTGCACATCGCTTCCCATGTGCATCATCAGGCGCATGTGCAGTTGGCCGTCCGATACGGAGTGCCACCGTTTGTGCTGATCCGTGAGCCGATGGCGGCCTGCACTTCTGCCACGATCCGTCTGCGTGACCAGGTCATGTTCCGGCAGATGCTTGAAGGATGGTGTCGCTTCTACGGTGCTCTGGCCGACCTTCCGCAGGTTCACTTCGTGAGTTTCGAATCAGCTACTCGTGACACTTCAGCGACGGTGGCAAAGATGCTCGAAATTGCCGAGCTCTCAGATCGGATCGTGACCACGATTGAGCACGAGGAGATTGTGGCAGTGGTCGAGGGATTTGGCGTCCGGCGCAGCAAAGGAGTTCGCGACCCTATGACAATTTCTGTGCCCACTCCCGAACGCAAGGTTCGCAGCGCGGAGGTTGCCGAGGAGTACCGTCGTCAGGGCGGCGAACTGCTGCAGCGCGCGGAGACCATCTACTCGGGCGTCGCGGCGATTTGACTCGCGTTCTCGTCCACGATTTTGCCGGACATCCGTCCGAGGCGGAGCTGAGCCGGGAGCTTGCCTGACTCGGGTTCAAAGCCGTGCACGCGTACTGCGGCGGGGTTACCACCGGGAAGGGCAACCTTCAGCGCACGGGGCACGACCCGGCTGGTCTGAGCTTTCTAGGCATTTTTGTCATCGGTGCGAAGGTGCTCCTGATCAAGTCTGCCAACTCCGACACGGCGGTGGTGTCGGATCTTCCACCTCGTCCGGAAATGTGCTCTCGGCGCACACTCCGCTCATCGCTCGAGCTTCACTCTGAAACAGACAGTTGCGGAGCGGTGGATACTGCGATGAAGATTGTGATGGCAGTTCGCCCCACCACACTTGGGTTTCCACGGAAGTTCTTCGACTGTCCGCTGGGGTGAATGAGGAGATTCCTCTCAGGTCCCTCGTTGAGAGGGGAGGTGAAGTCTGGTGAAATGTTGAGATTAAGGTTGTAAGGCTCGGCGAATCAGGAGTCTGTGCATGGAACCGACCGAGAATTGGGGCGACTCCGAGATCCTGCCGAGATGGCTAGATCCCAGCACCGACATTCGCTTGTCACTTACCCGGCGACCACAGCAGGGTCCTTCACTACCGAGCTGGGCCATGATGTCACCTACATGATCAACGGTCTCTGCGGAACGTGATTGCGGGTCTCGAACCACTGCTCTCGGAGGGGCACCTTCGGGTGGCGTAGTTCGAGGAACTCGCACGCGATCCAGCATCTTTCGTCAAGTCGATCTGCGCCGACTTCGACATCGAAACTCGACCCTCGAAAACTTCTTGAGCGGCGCAGTAACACCAGTGGCTACGAACGCAGTTCTGTGGGCCAGATTATGACGAGAAACTCTGGTTCTTTGCTCCGTCGGGCGGGTGGCGAGCGGGCACTGTCTCATTACCGTGCGTCGCGCACCGTTCACCGCCTCCAGTCGGCGAACCAACGCGAGATTGGTGGCTCTGCTGGCGACGATGGGTTCGATGTGGACTTGGGCATCCTGCGGACAATCGTCCATGAAGTCCTCCACCTCGCCGAGCAGACCTCCGGCCTCCCGTTTTTGAGCGGTATTGCGGTGATTAAGCTTTATGTAGCGATTTCAACAGTCAGGGGCCGATGTGAATGCTGAAATAGATCCGGCGACGAAGGTCAACGCTCGGGATCGCACAGACATCATCGTGCACGATTTTCCTGGTCACCTGTTCCCGGCTGAGCTGAGTCGCGAGCTTGCCCGACTCGGTCTCAGCGTCGTGCACGCCTACTGCGGCGGGGTTACGAGTGGGAAGGGCAACCTCCAGCGCACTGCGGACGACCCGGATGGTCTGACATTTGTCAATGTCTCCGATGCTCCGTTTGAGCGATACTCAACTTTTGGCAGAATTCGCAGCGAGTACAGATATGGACGGCGTCTCTCGGCAGTAACCAAGTCATTGCGCCCTCGTCATGTGCTCTCAACCAATGCGTCACTGATTGCGCAGGCGGGGCTTTGGGTCACATGCCGACGCATTCAGGCCGATCGCTTCTTCTGGCTTCAGGATTTCTTCGGCCTTGGTGTCCGTACGGTGTTAACCAAACGCAATGCGCTGTTGGGTGCAACTGCTGGGCGAGCGTTTGACTGGCTCGAGACAATCCTGCTGCGCCAATCGGACGGTGTCATCGTGATCACCGACGACTTCCTTCCAGAGCTCCACGATAGGCGGGTGAAGCTTCCGACTCTGGTGGTCGAGAACTGGGCACCCCTCAATGAGATCCGGATGGGATCGAAGCCGAATGGCTGGAGCACAGCAATGGGACTCGATGGTCTTCGGGTTGCGATTTACTCAGGCACGTTGGGTCTGAAGCACGACCCGGAGCATCTCGTCGCTGTAGCCCGGGCGCTCGACCCGGCCTCCGAGCGGCTCGTGGTCATCACCGAGGGACTCGGAAGAGACTACCTGGAGCGTGCGAAAGCCAGCGAGGGTCTCGATACGTTGCTTCTGTGCGATTTCGTGCCATTTGAGACGCTAAATGATGTGCTTTCAACCGCAGAGGTATGCATCGTCCTACTGGAAGAGGATGCCGGCACGTTCAGTGTGCCCTCAAAAGTTCTGAGCTACCTCGCCGCCGGCCGGGCGATTGTTGGGGCTGTGCCCGCGGCCAATCTTGCCACCCGAACGATCGCCCGGGCCGGGGCCGGCATGGTGGTCACCCCGGGTTCGTACGAGCAATTCGCATCGAGTGTTGTTCGCTTGCTCCGCAATGATTCGGAAACTGAGCGGATGGGACGCGACGCACGGAGCTACGCCGAGTCAGCCTTCGATGCTGCCGGGATAGCTGCGCGCGTACTGGAATTCATGACGCAATGCTCCGGAGCAGCCAAGTTGTGATCAATGTGACCGACGGCTGAAAGTCTTAGTCGGGGGCCTGCGGGCCAGACTGCAGAGGTCGTCGAAGATCGACACATTCTGGACAGAGGTGCTGTCTATTTTTGCGTGCTCAGCGCCGGTGACATTGCTGAGACCGCTTAGCTGCCCTATCCCGGCGAAACTCTGCGTGCTGGGGGATCCTCTGATGCGCCGGAACGTCCGGTTCACTGGTTCGGATCGAGAGTGCCATTTTCGTTGCCGCGGCGGCTTCCGCACTACTGCTCTTGCAGTAGCGCCACGAACGGCTCCTGGCAGTCCTCGCAGCAAGACCACCGTTCAGAAGGCCACTGGTGGGCTTCGCGCTCGGTGAATCCATGGGTTCGCATGGCCCAAGCCTTGAGCACGAGGCCGGTGCGACTGCGACCGCCGTGACAATGGACGACCACGCAGTGGCCTCCGGCGAGAAGGGCGTCGATCGCATTGACGGCATCTCGAAGCGCCGACTCGAGATTGGCATTGGCGGGGCCGGATTGATCGATCATGAACACCTCGCGCCGAACGGGATGAGCGGTGAATCTCCCGTGGGTCCTGCAGAGAGAGACCACCGCCCAGTCCGTGGGGACGGTCGAGGCACCGGGTAGATCGGCAGCGTGGAGTCCCGGCGACACCTCGATGGGGCCGGCGGGAGTCTCGGTGCTGGTCGCTGGCACCGGGGATCGGCCGACGAGCCGACGAGCCAGGTCCTGCAGGGCGGCATTGTCGTACGTCTGGGCGCCGTCGGTGGTTCCGACGGTGCCGTGGACGTACGCGAGCCAGCGCGATGGGATGCACTGCACGCTGTCGCGAGCACCGGCGATGGCACCGACGACAGATGCGACGGTGTCAGTGTCGCCACCGAGATTGATCGCAGCAACGACGGCGTCGGCGAATGTGTCGGTGGTTCGCAGCGCCCAGACCGCCTGGGCCAGACAGCCCCAGACCGTTCCGTTGCTCGGCCCAGCGATGAGGCTCGGTTCCCAACTCTCGTCGAGCAATGCTGCGAAATCGGCGTGTTGCGCCGGGTCGACGGAAGCAACCTGCGCAAGCACGGAAGGAATGGCGGCGATCGGGTCCTGACCATGGATTGCCCGCCGGATCAGCGCGGCGGCAATTGCGGCCCCCCAGCCCGCCGCTGGATCGTGATGAGTGAGCGCGGCCTGCGCTCGGGCCGCAGCGATAAGGGTCGGCTCGTCACCCGGAGTGAACGCGCACGCCAGGCCGACGACGCGCATGAGCGCACCATTCGCGGCACTGCGGCCGATGAGTTGATGGGCTTTTGAAGCGGCGCCGGCATGCGTCGCACTGCGCAGGGCGGTTGCGGTGAGAGTTCCACAGTCGGCGGCGGTTCGTCGCCAGGTCACGAACCTCCGCCAGACATCGGCAGCGTCGAAGGCGTGGCACGCGATGACCGATTCGGACAGGGCGATGGCCATCTGGGTGTCGTCGGTGAACTCACCCGGGGCCCATCCGAAGTGACCTCCGCCAACGAGTTCCCCGATTCCGCCGAGGACAGGCTCGGGGAATCGTTCGCTGTAGGCCAGCGCCGGGCCGAATTCGAATGGCGCACCAAGAGCATCGGCAACGGCTGCACCGACGACTGCGCCGATCACTCGCTGAAGCGCGATGGCGTCGAGAGGTGTGGTCGCTGCGGGTAGTTCAATTCGTTCTGGGTGGGAAGTGGTGTGTATGTCGGTAGTGTTTCTCTTGTTGGTTTTCATGTTGTTTCTCCTTCGGGGTACGACAACGTGAACGCACGAACGGCACAGATGTAGGCGAGCAGTACAGGCGGAGGATTGTGTACCGGCGACCGAGTTGTCGTCGGGTCCCGATCCGTGAATGGCGGAGTGGAGTCGAGTGGCGGCCAAGGCGGAACAGAAACTGGATCAGGTGGGGGGGAGCGTGTCCGGGGGTCGGATCAGCGATCCGCAGCACTCTTGCGTACTGACACGGGGTCATCTCCGTGCTCACGCGGAAATACATCAAAAACAGCTGATTTTGTGCAGGAACCCCGAAATCGTGACCCAAACTCTTGCCCGCAAGGCACTGGGCGGCGGATCCCCGGCAGTGCGCCACGCGTCATGACGGAGATGCCTGCTATCGGTTCCAACTATGCGTCCCCCGAGTCCGAACGCGAAGAACTCGATGTTGTCTGTGCGGAGCCTCTGCTGCGAGCACCGCTGGTGGACCGCCTGGTGCGCGACGGTCACCGCGTGCGGCTCCACGAGGGCGACGGCGCGCCTCCGGCTGACTGGGAACCAGAATCCTCAGCCGTTGTCGTCGTGTTCCCCGCCTCCACGATCGACGCTGTTCGCTATGGCTGGCTGGCATTCGTCAAGCGGATGCTCAATCGCTCCTCGTTGGTGTTGGTGGCGTGCGCCGCCAATGTGTCGGCCCCCCTCCTGGGGGGTACTGGACCTGGTAGCGGCCATGGATTCATCGTTCTCGACCGTGATTCTCTGAGCACTGATTGGCCGGAACTGGTCTCGAGATCGGTGCATCGCGCACTTGATGGTGTGAGGGAGATCGCTCCCACCATGAGTTCGGGGCGGCTTGCCGTAACAGGCCTTGATGCTCTCACTCCCAACGAGCGGACCATTCTGCGTCTGCTGTCGGAAGGACTTTCGAACGCGGCGATCGCCCAGTTCCAGTTTGTGGGTGAACGTACGGTTGAGAGCCACATCCGGCGTATTTACGCCAAACTCGAACTCCCAGATATACCGGGGGTGCAGCGCCGGGTTCTCGCCACGCGGCTCTATCTGGGGGACCGGATAGCTACCCCGCTTGCCGACTGATACTGAGAATCGTTATCATTATGGAATGGCATCCCGCCTTCCTTCCCGTTGCCGATCAGGCCGTTGCGCCATTGCGGGTGCGCTGGCGATCCTTCTTTTCGTAGCCATTGGTTGTTCGCCTGCCCGGGAGAGTTCGAGTTCGAAGGCCCCA
>Ga0114962_10001786_pt1 | contig 18360 bp, 36 predicted proteins | sample C_130820_MF_Meta_FD_87017 | JGI IMG/M metagenome (GOLD analysis project Ga0114962, IMG submission 87017) | Freshwater microbial communities from Lake Croche, Canada to study carbon cycling - C_130820_MF_MetaG | ecosystem: Environmental > Aquatic > Freshwater > Lake | place: Lake Croche, Canada...
ATAAATCCACCTGCTATGATGTTGCCCGGAACTGCCAAATTGTCATAACTGATGTTGGCACCTTGATAATCAAGATATTGAGTGTAAACAGTGGCCCATCGCTTGCTGTCTGATCCCAAATTGCGAATGCCATATTGATCGGGCACAACATGAGCGTTGGCCTGTACTGACCCAATGCCGTTGGGATTCAGCACCAGGTTGCCATTGGTGTTTAGGGTATAAATGGTGTTGTCGGAGATCTGCACATTGGAGCCCACGGGCCCGGCGGCAAAAACCTGATCGAAATTGGTGTTGATGGCAGTAAATGCTTGATTCAGCGGTACTCCGGGTGACACTGTGGGAATAATCTGTTGGCCGCCCTGATTAAACGTGGCAGTCATGGTGCCGGTACCTGTGGCCACAGCATAGGTACTACCGCCGGGCAAGGTACTCAAAGTGATGTTGCTGGTGGGATAGCCCACTGTGATAGTACCGATGTAATAGGTATCGCCTGCAGCAACGTTGCCAAAAGTGTTGCCCGAAAAAGTTATGGGCAAGCCTGGAATCATGTTGGCAGTGGATACGACAGAAACAGTGTTTCCGGTTGAAAAAGTAGCGGTGGCTGTGGTTGTAAATGTATTTGAACTCATCGAGGATCCTGGTTAGCCTTTTTAGTTATTTATGGTTAAATGCTGATCCAGAAGGCGTTGCACATGATGCAAGTCAATGTTATACTGTGATCAGCTGTTGTTAACAGCGTTTAACATAGAAAGGTATTATCATGAAATTTATCAACCCTGAAACCAAAACTTACCGCGTGTTTTCTGCACTGCAAGAAGGTCGTGCATTGACAGCCAGCCAGGCTGCCAAAATGGGCGTCAAAAACTTGAGCGCCGAAGTGAGCCGCATTCGCAGTCACGGTTTTGCCGTTTACACCAACAGCCGCAAGGCCGGCAACGGTGTTCATGTGACCGAATATGTGTTGGGCAAACCTTCACGCAAATTGGTTGCACTGGGCTACAAAGCACAGGCTTTGGGCATCACCCTGTAATATCCCGTTCGCGGATATTTGTTCAGCCCGGTGCAATGCCGGGCTTTTTTTTGGCCGAGTTGACCATTAAATGCATTTATAGTATAATCATTACATGTTGAAGATTAAATAATTCATGCTGAAACCGTTTCATGTGTTGCCGTGCGATGTTGACGCCCAACAGGTCATAGCCGATCGTGTGGTATCTTTTTTGCAGACCGACACTCAAATATTTGACCAGTTGGATCAGTTGCCGCTGTGGAACAAGATAGACACTGTGGCCTTGATCCGTGCCGTGCCCGAACTGGCACAGTATTTTCGCCGGTTTGATCTCAGACTGAAGGAAGTGGCTGTCACTGTGTGCAACAACAATCAGCCGGTTTCGTTGCACATTGACGAGCTACCAGTTGTGGCCAAAATCAATTTTCCCATACTAAACACTCAGGGCAGTAGAAATTGTTGGTATCGGGTGCCGGACCAGTTGATGCGTGAAGTTTCGCCAATCATAAACAAATTTGGTGCGGCCTACTATGATTTGTCCGGCATTGATCTTGCACAATGCGAAAAAATTGGCGAAGTAGAAATTTCTACTCCGGTGGTGTTCAACAGCCAAATTGCACACATGATTGATTTGTCGCAGTGTACAGCATTTCCCAGACTGGTGCTGACCTGTATGTTTTTTAACGAACCTGTGGATTTTCTCAAGGACTAATATGGAACTCAAACAACTGCTGATGGAATTTGGTGACTTTTTGATTTGGTTTGGACTGGCATACTTTGCAGTTACCATAGCATTTGGTGTGCTGGAAGCCTGGCTGATGCATCGGATTTCGCAAGGCCTCGGCGAAGAACTTACCGCAGTGGGCCAGGCCTTGGAAGAAGAACGGCTGATTGCACTCACAGTAGAAGTTGATGACAATCAGTATTTCTGTTACAATAGTGTCACTGATGATTTTGTGTGCCAGGGGCGCGACTTGAAGGAAATACGTGAACGGTTTCGTGAGAGATATCCCAACAAAGATGCGGCCATTTATGATGGCGATGCGACAGCAGTGGCCACATTGAAATCACAACTTAAAGAACTAAAGAAACAAAATGAAAATAGCATTGGTATCTGACGTACACTTGGAATTTGGTGACTTGGACTTTGACAACGACAGCGGTGCTGACGTGTTGATCCTGGGCGGCGATATCTGCGTGGCTGCAGACATTATTCAACGTGATCCTTACAACACCCTGGGTGAAGAATATCGTAGCAACCGATTCCATGCGTTCTTTCAGCGTTGCTGTGAGAGATTCCCACATGTGATTTTCATTGTGGGCAATCATGAACACTATCACGGTGATTTTTCAAAGACTGTGCCACACTTCCGAGACGTGTTGAGCTATTTGAAAAACCTGCACATCCTAGAAAAAGAAACTTTTGTGCTGGATGATGTCACATTCATAGGTGGTACATTGTGGACTGACATGAACCAAAGAGATGTTAGAACCTTGCATGAGATTTCACGCATGATGAATGATTTTCGTTGTGTAGAACACAGTGCCAAACTTGCGGATCAGCGTGGCTGGGGTGGCCGTTTTACCACCACTGATGCTGCCAATGACCATGATGCCATGTTGGCATTCATTCGTACCACAGTGGAAACCAATCCTGCTGGACGCTATGTTGTGGTTGGACATCATGCACCCAGCAGGCTCAGCACCCATCCAAAATATGCCCATGAGGCCATAATGAATGGTGGCTACAGTTCGGAACTGGATGACTTTATTTTGGATCATCCACAGATTCGGTTGTGGACACACGGGCACACGCACGAGGACTTTGACTACCGGATTGGTAGTTGCCGTGTGCTGTGCAATCCAAGAGGTTACATCAACTATGAAGAAAGGGCAGACACATGGCAGCTGAAAACGGTAGAAGTATAAAAAATTGGTTGCGTTATTCAGGATTCAGTGTTATAATACTAGGGAATCCTGTTCATTGGAGTTTGTGGCCTTGGTGGCGACGAGAAGCCAATGACGGATGGCCCAGTCCCAACGAACGCACATACAGTGTGGGCTGGATTTTTTTAACTTTGAGAATATGGATCGATGATGGAAGCTGGTAACACAAAAACTCGTTTTGACATGGAACAAGAGATCATGCAGGTCTGGCAAGTGCTGGATGATATTCGAATGTTGAGTGCTAGAGACAGCACCACCAAGGAAGACTGGGACGCAGTGGGTCGACTGTATCAAATTAGATTTGAAACCTTGTTTGAAACATTTGAACACTGCATTAAAACTGGCACAGTTCTTTGATATGAACGAAAAGTTTAAACAACTGGCTCTTGAGGCCAAGATGGGCACTGCTGATTTTGATGCAGGCTATGACTATGTGGCCACACCAGATCGAATGCAACTGGTTGCCGAGTCAATTGTGCGGGAATGTGTGGGAGTTGTCGAAGGCGGAAGTTTCTTACATGATCAAGCACCAACTGCTCAGTTTGCTCGAGAATGTAGCAGTGCAATCAAAAGACATTTTAAGGTTGAACTATGAAAATTTATCTCAGCGGATATCGAGATCACTGGATCTCACCCTACACCATGCTGGACTATGTGTTTTTCTGGACTGACTGGTCCAAGTGCTCTCGTTGGACTGTGGAACAAAGTCTTGAAGATCATCGCCGAGAAAAATCTCTGTATGTGGAACGTCCCGACTGGTGTGAAAAGTGGGCTGACCGTCTTGCGCCCGTCAGCCGTGGCATCATGTGGGTGCTGGATCGAGTGCATCCTGCCATTAACTACATTAAGATTGACCGCTATGATACCTGGAGCATGGACCATACCTTGAGTCCCATTATCCTGCCCATGCTGAAACAACTGAAAGAAACCAAACACGGTAGTCCATTTGTGGATGATGAGGATGTTCCCGAGCACCTGCGTAGCACAGCCGCACCGCCCAAAGAAAACGAATGGGATACAGATGCCAATCACTTTCTTCGTTGGGACTGGGCCATGGATGAAATGATCTTTGCGTTTGAGTGCAAGGTAGATGATTCATGGCAAGATGCTTTCTGTTCAGGCGAACATGATATACTATGGGTGCCAGTGGATCGGGAAGGCAACGAAGTGCCCAAGGGCGAGCACAAGTACTATCAACTGGGCAAAGGTCCCAACGATACCTATCAATGCGATTACGAAGGTATGAAAGTGGTAGAAGCTCGTATTCAAAATGGCTTCCGCTTGTTTGGCAAATACTACCAGGGTCTCTGGGACTGATATGGGTAACTCAGCATTTAAAAACATGACTGAAGCCTTGCTGGCCAATCCTGCTGTGCGTATAGATCATCAACACAGCATCACGGAGGAATCTTACGAGGCTTGGCGTCGAGAGTTCACATTTGAAGGCATTCGAGGTGCCAGATATGGACAGAGTTTTTGCAATCATTTCAACATAACAGACTATGTGCTGTTTTACAAAATAGATTGGGCCAGTGCTGACCAACATATAAGGACCGTGTATCTTGAGAAGCCCTGACCACACACATGGTATGATTTTGAATTGGCTGTATCATGACCATGAAATGCAACGTTGGAATCACATGCTGGCCAACATAGTACAAGTGTTTGGCTTGCCCGGTGATAGATACGTCACAGAAGTTTCTTCGGAAGAAATGACCTTTTGGTTTCGTGACCACCGTGATGCACTGCTATTCCGACTGTGCCATGGCCACAGCACTCAAACCAGATCTCATGCCCTTGTCTGATTTTTTGTTAGAGCAGGTTCGAGATCGCGATAGTTTTCGACATGCAAAAGAAATTTCTAAGCCGGCCGGAACATTGGAACTGGTATTGGACTGGTGCAAAAGCGAATTGATTGGCGAATGGCGCTGGCAATTGGTTGACAGCAGCACCACCGATCGGCCCGGGCGCTATTGTTTTTTCTTTGACAGCGAGCGCGATTACTTGGCATTCATTATGAAATGGACCTGACTGTATGACCAATCAATTTCGAGCAAAATTTACCAACGCACAAGGCCAAATTTTCAAAGTGAACAAGGTGATGCAAACTCCATTTGGGCTCACAGTTTATTACGTGGAACAGCACACTGACCAACAGTATTCGTGCCTGATCGAGTCATTTAGTCAGCAATTTTGGGAAATCCAAGATAAACAAACTGGTTGACAACAATATCTATTTGTGCTACACTGTCTGCACTTGCTAGGAGAACGTCGGCACATGGTGTGCCATTGTTCAATCAGTGGTAGGAGCATGGTGCTCCGTTCTTAACCCCAAGGAGGTCCAATATGGCCGCAAAGCGCCTTGTACGTAAATTCACAGAAGTGGTTGCTGAAGTTGAACGACAGCTCAAAGCACACTACAACGTAACTCAAAAAGAACTTGATGCCTGGCGAGCCCGTGCCCAAGCAAAGTACATTGTAGACAAATTCCCTCACAGTACCATGGTTGCCATTGAAGACCTTTGGATTGACTATGAGGTACAACGTGATGTGATCCACAAACACGTGATCAATATTATGAAAAAGTGGGACGCACGTATCTGTAGCCCGGGCAGTGCTTGTCGTATTAAAGGATCCAATATATATTTGTATGATGCCCAGCACCGCACCTTGGCTGCGGCCTTGTTAGGGTTTACAGAAATTCCCTGTGCAGTGGTCGAAACAGATGACCCCAACTTTGCCAGCTACGCATTTGAAATGCTCAACGACACTGGTGTCAAACGTCTAACACCCGGAGACCTGCACCGTAACGCCTTGGTTCGTTATAAGAATGGTAGTAAAGATGTCAAGAATGTTCGTGCTAAAACCTTGCAAGATCAATTTGATAACTTAGGTATTGATCTGCAAGACAAAGGCTCACGTGCCAGCGACAATCTACGTGGCGACAATGACTATTTCTTTAGTCACTTCAAGTATGCCTACAAAGGTATCGAAGTCGATGACAGCGGCAAGATCCTCCACAATATACTTGAAGCAATACGTGATACTTTCCCTGTGCAAGAAGAAATTGATCAAGGTTGTTTTATTGGCTTATATGAATTGCATCGCATCTCTAGCACCAACCCTGCAGACCGGTTACCCAAAGGTTGGATGAAAACTGTGCTGGAAAGCATTAAACCCACATTCAAGTCCAGTGCATTGATACATGCCAAAGCCAAAGTACAGTTTGAACATCAATTCCCTGGTGGCGCATGGAATGCGCCCAGTGCCATGGCCAACTTCTTGCGTGAGTTACACATACGCAACAGTGGCAAATTAAACTTGCCCTATCATGGAGAAGGTGCTAAAATGGGCATTGAAGCTGGCAATCCTGCCCCTGGCCTGTTCCCCGAGGAGAAATAATATGTCGTTGCATGAAAAATATATATTTCTTGAACAAAACTTAAAACGTGCCCGATATCGAGAAAATGCGCAGACCATCACAGTCGATTTGCATTATCTTGTGACAGTGGGAGAAATGCAAAATTGGAAATGTGCATTGACTGGATGGGACCTTGAGTTTGTACGCGGTGGAACTTATTGGGGCGGAAAATGGTGCAATCCAATGAGCTGTACTATAGATCGAATCAACAACGAAAAAGGTTACGTGGTTGGCAATGTGCAATTGGTAACTTGGTTTGCCAACAAAACAAAAGGTCATTTGAATGACCGGGATTTTGTGGAAATGTGTAAATCGGTAGCAAAACATCATGCTTAAAGAATCACTTGAACAATTCACTGCGCCGGTGTATGGCAAAACCCGACGCACCACAGAAACTTATCAAACTGTGGCCAGTTACTGTACCGGCAACTTGACTCGTCTTGTTGCAGAATACAATGCAGTGCAAAATGATCAACAACTGTTGCGTGAAATACGCAATGACATTGACTACTACCTGCGTAGATATCACGAGTACTGTATCAAACAACGTGATGGCATGCTGGCACACTATCACGAAATTGACGCAGATGAGGAATGTGACTTTGAGCATTTGATTCCGGCCGCAAGAATCCGAGACCTGTTGTTGTCCAGCACTATTAGTGTTGAACAAGCCTTGAACGCACCCACAGTGCGTTTGAGCCGTGCCAAACACACAATGCTGAAAGAAACAGGATGGGACGCCAAGACTCCCAACATGTGGTTGCCATTCTTGCGCTACACGCAGGTGTTTGCGGCCCAGTTTGAAACACATGATGGCACTGCAATTGACACAGCCACCTGGACACTGGAACAACATTTCAATTACTTTCGACATTTGGTGATCCAATGAGCGACTATCTAGAAACTATTCGTAAAAAGTACGACATCCACGACTACAAAGAGCCGGCCATCAACATCCCAACTTTGCCGCAAGATGGCATAGTGTTGATTGTGGGCACGTCAGGATCGGGCAAAAGCACGATACTGCGCAGTCTTGGTCAACTGCAACAACCGCGAATTGATCAGGATCAGGCAGTGATTGCAAATTTCAGCACAGCCCAACAGGGCGAAGAACTGCTGTTGGCCTGTGGCCTGCGCACAATTCCGGCCTGGTTTCGTCCGGCTCGCACTCTCAGCAATGGCGAATATCATAGATTTGAAATGGCCGTGAGTCTGGATCAGGGCGTCTCGGTCATTGACGAATTCACATCCGTGGTGGATAGAGACACTGCCAAAAGCCTGGCCTACAGTGTGCGCCGGTACTACGATCGTCAGACCGATCCTGGTGCCTTGTACATTGCCAGCTGTCACAGAGACATAGTAGACTGGTTGAATCCTGACTACACATATGACACGGATCTCTGTGTCTTAGAAGACCGGAGGTCACTTCTTCGAATGGGGCGACCAAAAATCACACTTGACATCCGAAGCACAACTCCGGACCATTGGCGATATTTCTCAAAGTATCATTATCTAGACACACAAATGAGCAGGTCGGTGCATTGCTATGTGGGACTAATAGGCCACAAACCAGTGGCGTTTCATGCCGCAATACACAGCACCAACCGAGACATACACAGTTACTGGCGTGGTCACCGAACAGTGGTGTTGCCGGAATTTCAAGGCCTGGGCATTGGCACAGCGTTCAGTGATGCCATTGCTGAAATCTACGTGAGTCGGGGCCTGAGATACTTCAGCAAGACTGCACATCCCAGTTTTGGAGAACACCGACAACGCAGTGCCTTGTGGCGGGCTACCAGTACCAATCTAAAAAGTCGCACCGGCAGTTATCTGTTGAAAGATGGCACTGCTAGAAAAATGCCCGGCTACGGCGGCACTACCACGGCTAGAGATGCAGGCCGTGTGTGCTACAGTCACGAATACATTGGACACAAACCCACCTAGCGTCATTGATTTTTTCAATAACAGTCATAGAAATAATTATTGAAAAAATCAATGAAAACAGTTGATTTCTATGATATATACTATTACAATAACACATCAGTACAAACACTGATCCTCTATTAAACTTTGAAAGGAAAACACATGAAAACAGTAGGTAACAAGATCGAAAAATTTGCCGTAACCGGCGTCAATCCTGGTCGAGATGATTTCTTTACTATCACCGATGAGAGCTTTGCCGGCAAGTGGAAAGTGATTGCTTTCTATCCCAAGGACTTTACATTTGTTTGCCCCACAGAGATCGTGGCCTATGACAAGCTGTTCCAAGACTTTGAGGACCGCGACGCAGTGTTGCTCACAGGTTCAACAGACAACGAGTTCTGCAAGTTGGCCTGGCAACGTAGCCACGAAGACTTGGGCAAGATCCGTCATATTCAGTTTGCCGACACCCAGCGTGGCGAATTGAGCTTGGCAGAACAGTTGGGTGTGTTCTTTGCACCAGCCGGTGCCGCACTTCGCGCCACATTCATTGTTGATCCTGACAACGTTATTCAACACGTAACAGTTAATAATTTGGATGTGGGTCGTAGCCCAGAAGAAACCTTGCGAGTTCTTGACGCATTGCAAACTGGTGAACTGTGTGCTTGCAACCGCACTGTGGGCGGAGAGACACTGTAAAGGGATATCATGTTAGATTGTTTGATCTTAGGCGATAGTCTGGCAGTAGGAATAGGCTAAGTTCGTAAAGAATGTGTTACCTATGCCAAATCGGGCATCAACAGTTATGACTTTGTAAATCGTCATGTATCAAATGGTGATGTCAACAATCAGGCCAAAACAATTATTATCAGTCTAGGATCAAACGATTTTAAAAACATCAATACCTTTGAGGAACTTGACACGCTTAGACAGTTGGTCAAAGCAGATCGAGTTTATTGGATATTGCCAAACATCAAAGAAACAAAACGTCGGGCCGTTTGGGATGTAGCAAACAAATACAACGATTGGGTAATTGATGCCAGAGGCTCTGAACGTGGTCTCGACACTGTTCATCCTACTTATAACGGTTATAAAGATATAGCGGAGAAGACAAAATGAGTTTTATTGAATCAGTTAAAACAGCGTTACCAGACTATGCCAAGGACACCAAGTTAAATCTTGATGCTGTTCTACTGCGTAGTACCTTGGACGCCGATGTGGCCATGGGATGTGCTGTGGCCGCACTGGCTGCAACTGGTAACGGTAAAATCCTATCAGTAATTTTAGCAGATGCTCCAGTACATGCAGAGTCAGCCATGACAGCGGCTAGTATTATGGCACAGAACAATGTATGGTATCCCTATGTGGAAATGGCTGATGATGAAAGTCTAAAAGGATTACCAGCAGGTTTACGCATGAATGCTATTGCGTCACATGGCGGAACTAGCAAGGCCAACTTTGAAGCATTCAGTCTTGCAGCCAGCATTGTGGGCAAGTGTCACTTCTGTGTAAAAGCACACTATGACACACTCAAGCAAGAAGGCTACACCGTGGAACAACTGCGTGACATTGGGCGTATTGCCGCTGTGATGACATCAGTGGCCCGGGTGTTAAATAGTTAAATACTTGCGAGGAGGGCAAGATCATGAAAGTTAAAAAATTGATCATGAAATTGAATCGAGCCGAAGTCGAACACAATTTTAAAAAAGTTCAAGAACTTTGGTTTAAACTGTTGAAGAAAAGTTTTAAACACAAGCATACCGAAGCAGTCAAATAACACACGGTCGTAACAAAACTGTAATGGTCTTCTGCGTAAATATTACATGCAGAAGACCTATCGCAGTATATTCATCAGTGATGTGCATCTTGGTACTAGAGATTGTCAAGCAGATCGCCTCAACAACTTCCTCAAACACAACACCTGCGAAACTCTATATCTCGTAGGAGACATCATTGATGCTTGGAAAATTAAACAAAACAAATGGCGATGGAAACAAAGTCACACCAATGTCATTCGCCGCGTTCTGGGTCATAGCAAGCGTGGTACTAGGGTTGTATATGTGGCTGGTAATCATGACGAGTTTCTAAGACCTTTCATGCATTATGGCATTGGATTTGGCATAATTGAATTGGTAAATCAAACAGAGCACATAGGTGCAGATGGTCGACACTATCTTGTGGTGCATGGCGATTTATTTGACGGCATTACCAGACTGGCTCCGTGGTTGGCCATGTTGGGAGACAAAGCATATGATTTCATTCTTGGACTCAATACCCGCATTAATTGGATTCGTCACCATTTTGGTTTTGGGTACTTTAGCCTTAGCCTGTTCCTTAAACACCGGGTCAAAAAAGCAGTAGACTTTATATTTCACTTTGAACACAACCTTGCTGCATATTGTAAGAAACGTGGATTTGATGGTGTGATCTGCGGACACATACATCACGCAGAAATCAAACTCATAGATGGTGTGACATATATGAATGACGGGGACTGGGTAGAGTCATGTACAGCCTTGGTAGAACATCATGATGGCACATGGGAAATTGTAACATGGACACAGGAGAGCGACAATGTGGTTGATGATATTGATAGCAGTACACACAACGAACCCGCAAGATCAACCCGGAAGAATAGAATTGATTTTTCCAACGCAAAACAGTTGTGAACAAGTGCTGGCGACTATGCGATATGATTTAAAATTCAAAACATTCAAGGTAACAGGCGAATGCAAAAAACAATATTGATCATTACAGACAACTTACCGGAGCAAATAAATGGTGTGGTCACAACATACAAGAACATTGAGGCACTGGCGGTTTTGGACGGCTATCGTGTTGTATACCTTACTCCCCTGGAGTTCTTACATGTTAGTAGCCCAGGCTACCGTGAAATTAAAATTTCGATTCCCTGGAAGATTGGGAAGAAGATTAGGGCTGTGGCTCCGGATTATATACACATCGCCACCGAAGGTCCTCTTGGTCTGTACGCTAGATTTTATCTTGACCAGCGGAATCGTCGGTATAATACTGCTTACCATACTAAGTTTCCTGAAGGCTTAAAAAAGATAGCCGGCATACCCGAATCATGGACTTGGCGTTATGTGCGTTGGTTCCACAAACATTCAGGCAAAGTATTGACCACCACAGACTCAATGGTCACAGAGTTACACGAACACGGCTTTGATGGTGATATTATATCCTGGACCCGTGGGGTTGATCGTACGGTATTTCATCCAGGATATAGAACTGACACAGTGGTCAATGGCCCTATCTTGTTGTATGTGGGCCGTGTGAGCCGAGAAAAGAATCTAGATGATTTTTGCAATTTGCAATTCACCGGTGCTAACAAAATCATTGTGGGTGATGGCCCATACCGAGCAGAACTAGAACAACGTTATCCTGATATAAACTTTGTTGGTTACAAGACCGGTGCCGATCTAGCACGATATTATGCCATGGCAGATGTATTTGTATTTCCCAGTAAGTGGGAAACATTTGGCCTTGTGATGATTGAAGCCATGGCCTGCGGCACACCAGTTGCAGCATATCCGGTGCAGGGTCCTGTAGATGTGATTGACGAAGGCATCACTGGTTGTATGAATGATGACTTGAAACAAGCGGTGACAGATTGTTTGTTCTTGTCAAGACAACAAGTTTGGTCAGGTAGTCATCGTTGGAGTTGGGAGCGTGCCTGGCATATATTCCGAGACAATCTCACTCCCAACGGCAAGTGGACTGATGAGGATGGTTATTCGTAATCTTGGCGCAGGTCAGGATCAATCAATTGACCCTGCATCAAGTAAATGGGACTCTTGCGATAAATCCACACATCGTGGAATGGGTCTGTTACAATTTTGAGACACCAAACCAATGCAACTCGTCTGCTTTGCAATGCAGTGAGTTGAATCATTCTAAACACAACACCGGCTGCACCCAACCATAACCAACCCATGCCCACACGATTCACAAAGGTCATTGGATCATTATCGGGTATCAACACATTCATCAGCTCAGCATCAAAATAGGCCAATAATGGTACAGCTACAAAACAGGCCATCAACACACGTTTGCGTTTTAAATTGAACCCAATTTTGATTTTCTCTTTGTATTCGAATGTGGCATTGTTGTATTCATCGTAGCCGTGTGGTTCAAAGAAGAAATGACCGGCTTGACGAGTGGTCATGGCAATCAACCATGCAACATAAGCACTCACAACCGGATCAATGAATAGATATACATAGGCAATCAAAAAACTTGTGGCTGAGATCAAATGCAAAAATTGATTGATTCTGCTGTGATGATAATAACGATGGTCGTCCCAACGTTGCTCTTTAAGTGTTTGTAGAATTTCTTTCATATGTTTCCTTTGATATATTTATTTTTGGCGTCGATACAGTTGATCAACAAAATCCACCAACAGTTGATGATGCGCACGGTGATGCCAATGAGGCCGCATCCAACTGTAGCCGTCATACCAAAACTTTTCGCTTTCGGGGTGACAACCAATTAGCCCGATGCGATCCTGATAAATGGCCATGGCATCACCGTTGCTGTAGGTGGCCACAGTTTCAAATCGATCACGGTTGCCCACCAGGGCACAACCATCGTACCAGAACATGGACATGTCTTGACCCTGCCAGTTGATGGCGATGTTTTTGGCATGCGGGCGTCGGGTATCTGTGCCCGGGCGTTTCAAATATTGTACTGCATCTACTTCTTTTAGAATGTTGAGGTAGTGTGATCCTGCCCAGTATGCACCCATACAAATGCCTAGATAGCCGCCGCCTTGGCCCACGAATTCTCGTACTCGATTGGCATTGTTTTTGAACAGTTGTGTGAATGTGTCGGCATCACCTATGCCCCCGGGCACAGCAACTATGTCTACGTCTTCAAAAAACACATTTTCAACACGATTTTTTGAAAACAATTTGAAGTTGTAGTAGGGACTGAGTGCTTGCATAAGCCCATTTCCGCACTGCACTGAGCACTTGGGGTCGTATATGAATAGAGCTATGGTGGGCTTCATGCAATGCCAATCAGCTTCGCGATTGCAGTTTCATTCCGATCCAGGTGCCGCAAAAGGCCCCCAGGCCGGCCGGAATCAACAACCAACTGTTGGTGGTGTAGTTGATCACAGCCACGCAGGCAATGAGAAACACTATGGTGGCCCATAAGCTGGCTTTCATTGTGTGTTCTTCTTGCACTGATTTTAGGTAGTAGGTGTAGAAGACATCTGTAAAAAAAAACAGCAAAGAATGTCACAACAAAATCAATCATTTAATGGGCCTTTTTTGGATTGTAGACAGCTATTTAACCACTTGAAATTTTGTGGCGTAAAAACAACAAAATACCCAGTAAAATGTAGGGTTATTGTGCGGCCGAAAACGGTTGACTCGAAATTGCTTTTTTGCTATAATTTGGGTATGGAAGTTAAAAAGCCCACTCGGAAACGACGTCAAGACAGCAATCATGCTGTCTACACCATAACCAACATGATCACCGGCGAGTACTACATTGGTATTACCGTGTGTTCAGGTTCGATCAAACAAGCCCTAAAAGTACGGTTCCAAAAGCATGTGCGCCGTGCGTTGACTGAAGAAAAAACGTGGGCCTTGTGCCACAGTATTCGCGAATACGGTGCAGAAACGCATGTGGTTGATCTTGTTGAAAAAATACGTGGACGCAAGCCAGCTCACGCTCGTGAGCGCGAACTGATCAATGCTTACACACCTGCGTTGAACACGCATTGATTTTGGTTGACTGAAATTTCCCAATTTGCTATAATAATGGCATACAACGCAAAAAGGAGCCCAAAATGAAATCCATAAAAGAACAGTTTCCCGGCATCATGATCCTGGACACAGAGCCTGTCATAGTTGAAAACTTTTTCAGCGGTGAGACTGTGATGCTCACTCCCAATGAGGTTGCAGTGTACGACTATCTCAAAGGCTGTGAGCTTGTGGGTGACTTCCGAATGCTCCGTAAGGCACTGGACTGGTTTCGTGAACACAATGCTGAAGCATACATGACCCTACTGGACTGATGTAATACTAGAGTAGTACTTGACCAGAAATTCCCAATTTGTTATAATAGTGGCATGCAAAGCAAAAAGGAGCCAGCAATGAGAAAAGCATTTGAAGGACTGACAACTAAACAAATCCGTGAAGTTGGTATGTACGGTTGCACTGAAGCACAGATGCGTGAAGCAGTGGAATCCTCAAGCACTTTCAAATTCAGCGGACCTGCAATGGTTGTGGCGTCAATGATGAGTGATGCACAAGAAATGATGGCTTATGAACAGCCCGACTTTAACACCATCGAAGATCAACGTCAACTGTTGAACCGCGCCAAATTTGTTTTATTCACTTACGTCATGGATCGGGAGACTGCATAATGAGATACGGTAACATGCCTTACAAATATCGAGTGGTCACAGAAGTATCTTCTAAAGAAGATGCTGACATAGATGCAGTCGGTCGTCAAGTGTTGTTGACTACCAACAACTATCAAGCGGCGCGAAAAGAATGCATCGAGTGGGCCGCTTATGATGACATCCTTGTGCATGTTATAGATCAATTTAGCTATCCCAAATTTGCCTGTGACGGAGCCACTGAAGCTTACGATCGTTATCCTAAGATAGCGGAGGCGGTATGAGCGAGCGACTAGAACAGGCTCAAGCCAAGTATGCTGAGCTCTGTGACACTGTGGCAAAGTTACGCACACAGATGAGTGAGTTTGGTAAACTGTTTGAGCCCGAGTGTGTGGACTTTGATGATATTGACGAAATACTGTTCCACATGCTGGGTCACATTGACGACCAATTAATTGAGGAGAACCTGTAATGGCACGAGACGTAATTGGCCGTGATATCAACCCAGGCGATGCTGTCTTTTACAATGGCGGCATGTACCGGGTATCCAAAACCAAGGGCTACCGGGTGTACATGAACTACCTGGGACACCATTATCAGTTGGTCAGGGACAAGGTCAAACATGGTGACGAGTGTTGCATTGTAGAAGGTCCAGCCTTGACAGCCTGGTTGCTGACAATAGGAGTGAAAAATGGGAATGAGTGACATCAGCATTGACATCCAAAACATGTTGGACGAAGGTGAGTATCCCATGGCAATTGCCACTAACCTGGGAATTCCAGTCGCATGGGTGTATGCCGTACTCGAACAAACGGATCTTGAAATCGTCGAACAAGGCACTTGCCACTAAAGAGGTCCTTATGTCTTATACTGTTTTCAAACACAATAAAGAATACGGCCCCCGTAAAGGACTTGAAGGGCCGTTTCATTACCCTAATGGACGAGTCTTGTACTACGATGCAACCGCAGGCGAGTACTGGGATCCTCGCACTGACTTTTATGTAGACCGTGATGAGGTTGCACTGTTGCAACAATCCATTTTTGATCGGTTGGCTCGAATCGATTGTGTCTGATGTGAGAAACATGTAATACCGAAGTATTACCTTGGAGACCCTACAGATTGTAGGGTTTCTTTTGACCAATAATTGCCAAAATGCTATAATATGGACATATTGTAAACAACAAGGAGCCCATAATGAAAGCACTTCAAAAACTTATTGATCAAAAAAATCAGTGGAACGCTATCTTCAAAGGTCGTCAATATGAAATTGACACACGTGAAGGTCGTAAACAAGTGGCAGAAATGATTGATGCCGCACTGAGTCCCGAAAACCTAACCTGTGACGGCGAACTGCCACGTAGTCAGGTGCAAGCTCAATATCGTGCATTGACTGCCGCGGCCAAGGATCTTATCAAATTGGATCCCAGTGTTGCGCAGTACATGTACGAGTTTTCGGAGTAACAAAAAGTAGTACTAAAAAGTACTACTTTTGTGGTTGACCAATAATGCCCAAAATGCTATAATACGGACATACAAAGCAAAAAGGAGCCTGCAATGATAAAAGAAAAAGAACTCAACACACGACCCGCTGGCATGTATGCATGGGCAGCAGCACAAGATGCACATCGTTACAGTGACGAGTGCCGTATGCGTTACACATCTGCGCAACGTGCGCGGGCCGAGACATTTAGAGATTTGGTAGAGATGGCTTACACCAATGTTCGGGCCGAGCCTACTTATCGTAAAAAGTTCATCGTCGTCAAAGTTGAACACGGGCAAGTTCGAGATCGTCAAATGGCACGTGAGATTGATGCCATTGTTGCCGAGCGCAATTACGAAAAAACAGTAACACCTCAGGGTTTTAACTTTCGTATTACCGTGTAAAAAGGTTGACCAATAATGCCCAAAATGCTATAATACGGACATACAAAGCAAAAAGGAAAAGCAAATGATGACAAGTATTGCAACACAACTGCCCTCAGGGCTCAAAACTGAAAACGAAATTTTGGATGCTGGTTTTGCTGTGATGAAGCAAGAAAGAGGCCTAAAGGCCGCTCGTTATTATTTTTGCTACAACGAAGATTATCCAGCAGATTTAATTGGTGATTATACGAGTTTGCAACAACAGAAAGAGGTGGCTTAATATGGGAACACGCAGTCGAATTGGTGTCATGCACGGTGACAAAGTCAAAAGCATTTACTGTCACAATGACGGCTACTTGGACTACAATGGTGTGTTCTTGCAAGAAAGCTATGACTCAGCCAAGGCCAATCAGTTGGTAGCACTGGGCGACATGTCAAGCCTGCAACATGAAATTGGCGAGAAGCATGCGTTCAGCATGACATGGATAGCTCCTGGTGAGTTCCAACAAAAGCATGAGCACATGCCGCACTGGTGTACATTTTACGGTCGTGATCGTGAAGAAAAGAACACAGAGTTCAAAGTTGATCACACCTTTGCAGAGTTTTTAGAACGTGTAGACGGCTGTGGCGCTGAGTACTACTACATCATGGAAAATGGTCAATGGTACTGTGGTAGCATGCACGAGCGTGATCCTTTTTACAAACGCCTGGTATTGTTGAGCGAAGCACTGGAATATGATGCGTTTGACCAATAATTGCTCAAATACTATAATACGGACATACAAAGAAAAAGGAGTCGGAAATGAAAATACACAACGAATATTTGTGGCTGGTACTGGTAGTGATTGTGATCATTGCGGGTCCGCTGTTGAGCATTTGGTCCTTGAACACCTTGTTTCCTGTGTTGGCAATCCCTTACACCTTTGAAACATGGTTGGCCGTGATGTTGGTTGGCGGTATGTTCCGTGGCAGCTTCAGCTCTAAGAAAGACTGATATGTTTGTGGATGTAACCAATATGACACCCCGGGAAATACAACGCCTGGGTCACATGGACGATGAAGGTCCTGTGCAACCAAAGTGGATGTCACGCCGCACGGCCGGTGGTGGACATCGGGGCTACAGTGTGAGTGATGTATGGGGTGCGGCATGTCATGCACAACGCATCAATGGTGCCTACATCAAACAAGATGAATGGGAACTGCCCTCGGAGTCGGCAACTGCTGTGCAACTCAAACGCAAGAGCAATCGCAACATCATGATGGAAGCACTAGAAAATCCTTTCATGATCTCTGACGAAGATCGTGTGGCAGGTGAACAGTGCCTAAAGTTCTTGCAAAATGACCTGACGTTCCGCGCACTGCAAAACCGTCTCACAGACTTTGACCGCAGTGTGATCAAGGTCACTGCTGTGACCACGGATAGATTCTTTCCGCAGGCGCACAGACTGGAATTGGCCACTGTGGCATGTTTGCCCAACAGTCATGAACGTGCCATGAAACGCATTGCGGAACAGGACAGGATCAATCAAACTGCTGGTTATATAGGTGCTGTGGGTGACAAGGTCACCATCAACGTGGAAATTGTTCGTTGTGTTTTCAGTCAGAAATGGAACACTTACTACGCAACTGCTATTACCAGCAACAACGAAACGGTGTTCTTTTCCATCCGCGAACCATTTGATGCTGGCGTACACATCACTGTCCGTGGCACTGTAAAAGCACACAGGGACGGACAGACTCAACTCAATCGTGTAAGCGTTTTATAAGGAAATATCATGAGTAAATTTATCATTGGTTTTGTATTGGGATTGGTAGTGGCGGCTGTG
>Ga0114962_10001787_pt1 | contig 18359 bp, 28 predicted proteins | sample C_130820_MF_Meta_FD_87017 | JGI IMG/M metagenome (GOLD analysis project Ga0114962, IMG submission 87017) | Freshwater microbial communities from Lake Croche, Canada to study carbon cycling - C_130820_MF_MetaG | ecosystem: Environmental > Aquatic > Freshwater > Lake | place: Lake Croche, Canada...
CCGACGGGCCTATCTTACCGGGTGGGCTCAAACTTCAACGTGGCAGACGAGTCAACGGGAGCCGACGGGCCTATCTTACCGGGTGGGCTCAAACTTCAACGTGGCAGACGAGTCAACGGGAGCCGACGGGCCTATCTTACCGGGCGGGCCTAAACTTCAACGTGGCAGACGAGTCGACGGGAGCCGACGGGCCTGATCTACATAAATAAATTTTTTGATGTGTTCTCTGGCGTTCTATAGGCTGTTACATCCCATCACATGCTTGCATCTGATGCAGCAGCCAATCACCGAAGAAAGGTTAACTGGGTGTTGACATACGGGGCTTCTAAAGGGTATATTTCATTCCAAATGTTCAAGGACGAAGGATCGCTTGAAGCTGATGAAGTTCATTCCACAAGCGATGGTGCTATAGTGTATACATACATTCACCTGCAAAGGCGTTCTAGTAGGTTCACTGTGATGAAATGTATGGAGAGTATGAACAGGACATATGGGGTGATACTTGCAGATGTGTTTGGATATGATTCAGTTGGGAGTAATACTCAAAGCGACGGTGCGTTGCTAATGAAGCATATTGCATTCCGAATGATATACGAGCACATGAAGGCGAAAAATCCAGCGTTTGTATCCTGTACAGACGGTGTCGTCGGCGTGAGCAGGGGGCTTCTTTTGCAATATGATGGGTTCACTATGATTAGAGGACTTATTACCGCCAGATGTAAGAAACTGACGCCATTCCTGGACAACATTGAAAATGAATTGAGTCAAGCGAAAATGGATATGGAGCATGAGAGTACAAGGGCTTATTTACTGGAAGAAGAGAGTGCTGCAAAGTCGATAAAAATTGAAGAACTGCGAGAAATTATTGCGAAGAACAAGGCCGCGTACGCATCTTTGCTGGAAAAGAAACGAAATCTGGAAGTGCAGCTCATTTTGAAGGATCATAAAATCATTGCTGATCAGATGATACAGAGGGCGCTGGCAAATTTTGGTCCTCCTTCAATGTGAACTGAATTGGTTGTGATACAGTCGGCATTGTAGACAGGACTTATTCTTCATATTTCATTACCACTGTCGGGATTGTCGCTTTGAGTTTATCACAGTAGTATTCAGGGCCGACATTTGGAGTTATCAGTGCTGGAAACTTGAATGCTATAGTATACCGCTCTGTTGGATTGTCAAATGGAATGCTGTGCGCATATGCTGCCCTTGCGCGTCCTTGTAGCATGGTGATTTGGAATGCTTCAGTAAATAGTCTTACAGGCGGGGATCTGTCTGAAATATCTGTTGCCACTGGAAGAAGATCTAACTTTTTGTACCCTGCGCCGTTCATGGCTATGGTGAATATAGGACCAAACGTATCACTGAAATCTTTTATTCCGTCAATATGGGAAACCAATCCAACATTTTCAGCGTATCTCACAAATGTTAGAGAGCATTTTGCCATGTCATCTTCTGTGGCTCCCAGAGAATGTTTAATTGCGTTACTGTATTTGGTGATGAATTCAAGTAGATATGTATAGCCAAGTGTTTCCAGTGATCTTAACACGTCTGGCATGTATATGGGAGGGTCTCTTGAAAAATACAGAAATGTCAATCCTTTAGATTTTGTTTCGTTTGTGATAGGTTTAGTCGGGTGTATGTCTTGTATTTTGTACAGCTCTATAAGTTGAAGTAGTGCATCGAGTTCCAGACCTGTGTTTAATGATTCAAATACCAAAACTCCATCTGGAATAGGAACATCGTCTCTCGAAATTTGATCATGCACAAACGTCATTGCTGGGGTTTTATAGTCTTTCAGAATCAAATCGTTCAATGCCCAGAGTTTGTCTCTAGATGAGTCGATTTTTTTTCCTTCTTTGTCGAATGTTGGAATCGGCTTATCTCTCCAGGGACTGATGTCGATTGTAACAAGCTGTCTTGCAAAAACTTTACTGGCTTTCTGTAAATAAACTTTAGTTGGCTGTGCAGAAGTATCACTTTCGTGTGTAGATGTCGTGTCCACTCCTGCCATGATCATGTTGACTGCTCTTTCGATTGTGCGTAGATTGGATTTTTCCATGTTTGGAAACCCAATAGTATGTGCGCGTTATATACATTTTACCCGCATCACACCCCACCAATCAACACCACCCCACCCACCACCCTCCTGCACAGCGGACACCGCCTGTCGACACTCCACAGCCGGGCCGCGCACGCCGAGCAAAGGCCGCGATGGCCGCAGGGGGTGAGGACGGTGTCGGAGGCCGTGTCGAAGCACGTGTAGCAGGGGTCTGTGCCGCTTGGTGTAGTTGTGGGCTGAACCACTTGCTCTGCGAGGGCCTGCGTATGGAGCACATACAATATCGCACAGCATTGGCACACGAACAAGCCACACAACGCCACGGCAAGCACAGCGGACGCGGACGAGATAAGCAATATGACGGGTACGCTGGTCAGCAAGTCGCTCTCTGTCGTATCATTTACATACATGTGACACAGAGATTATGGGCATAGGGTATGTTTGTTCGTAAGGTCAAACTATCAACGCGACCAACACACGCAGCAGCCGCTGGCGGCCAAGCTCAGCAGCGGGGTGCTTAAAGGGTCCCGTGACTTGGGGGTGGAGTGAAGAGGCCGGTGCTCTATTCGCGGCCGATTTTCTCGAGCTGCAGAATGTACTCCGGGCAGACCTGCGAGTCGTGGAAGCTGACGCGCATCCATGCCTTCCTATCCGGGCCGTCGGCGCCGCAGTCGCAGCCAGGGCGGGGTTCGACGCTGCCATGCCTGGTCTGGCCAATCACTCCGGAGGCAATCTTGCTGACGATGACACAGGCTGGATCGACCGGTGTGCGTTTCTCGCGTGCGTGGTGAAGGCTCAGGGGACCGTTGACGTCGTGATATGAACCGTCTCCGTGAGCCTTTATCCCTGTCTTACCACGGTTGAATCCCTCGTCAGCGATTCTAAGGGCTGAGGAAAGGCAAGTCCCGTGGAAAACAGTTTCACGAACTTCTTCCTGGCTTTTGCCGCGTTTGGCCATGACTCCGTTTTCGAAGGCGTGATACGCCTCTTGCTTGGGAAAGTCTCTGATGCCAGTTACCTTTGTCACGGTGAACACCGTGGGGTCCTCTATGATGTCGCCATCGATATAGGTAATCCCGCGGCCGATTGCGTAGAGAAGAATCGACATCTGGTTGCACTTGCGAAAGTAAGCTATCACGGACTGTGCTTCCATTGAATTGAGTTCCAACTCTTGGAGAGTAGCTTGGTACGGGCTGGTGCCTGGCGGTGGGAGCGGCCAATGCCTTGGAAAGCCGTGCGGCAACGCGGCTCCAGCCATCGGAACAACCGCCTCGTCGGGCTGCACATCAGTGAGATCGATAGCCTCACCACCAGCGGCCATGACCGGGGCTGCGGGAGGAGGAGGAGCTGCTGGGGCTGCGGGAGGAGGAGCTGCTGGGGCTGCGGCAGGAGGAGCGGCTGGGGCAAGTGGGACCGCTGGAGCAGCTGGCTGAATGGCCGGGCCGCCCACAGCCGTGAGAGGAGTCACAACCTTCTTACCCTTTCCACCAGTAGTGGGTGGGGTCCGTTTCTTGGGCGTAGGCTTGGACATTGGCTGCCACAGGTCGGATGTCTCGTCATCCTCCTCCTCCTCCTCCTCATCGGTCGTGTTTCCACCGCCCGCGCCACCAAGCCCTCCCTTGGCACGTTTGGTTTGGCTGCGGGGCGTCTTGACGGCAGTGGTAGGCCGCGGCGGTTTCGGGTCGGGTGCAGGGATCACTGCCCGAGGAGCTGGGATGTTGGACGGTGCAGACTGAGTGCATCTAGCCTTGTTGCAGCGAATGCCCCACCCAGCAGAACCAGGGACCCAGTTCTTGCACTCGATGCAATGACCCCATCCGCAAGCACAATCACCGCCGATGGGGTGGGCACCGCGGCAGTTAATGTGATTTTGGACCACTGCCTTCATGTCAGGCTTGCCAATCTGGGGAATCAAATCCTCTCGCCCCCTCTGCTGTAGCAGATCGATCGCTTTACCAATCCACAACCTCTGTTGTCTCTCCAACAGGTCATCCGGTGAATTTTTGGTCATCCTTTCCTGCTTAACTATTCCAGCCAGTAAATCATCCAAACACTTTTGCTGATCATCCGGCAAAGGAGGGGGAGGAGGGTCAGACATTTTGATGGGATCACTCGCTTTTGGTTGCGGGTCCGTTGTTTATATACTCCATTGGTAGACAGCGCCTACAATTTCATCAGGTGCAGGGCGTAATCTTCCGTCGCTTGTAATCGACAGGAAGCATCTGGGGCTCCATTGGTTCGAAGGTGATGAAGTCAACGCGTTCTATCTCCTGATTGAAATTAATCACCACTCCCTCGCGCATCACAGCATCCTTGTCGTGAAGATTTTTCATGTACTTTCTGATCTGGTTTCCGACATTTGATGGCATCGTGCGGACAGCTTTGATCTCGATTACATGATGCGAGGTGACGATGTCAGCCCTGCACGTTCCGATAATCTCCCCCTCGTACACAACCTGTATCGTCTGCTCCATAGCTGCTGCGGTGTCGATTTTCACGAGTTTATTGAACAACGCTCGCTGGTATATGGATTCCGAGTATCCTGCTCCGAGATCGCGCATCACGCGGCTCGCCATTTCTTGTATGTCGAATGTGTCGATGGCGTACTTGGCATTCGGCGGCGGCGAAGTGTTGGCTGTGCTTTCTTCCATTGCGGCTTTGAATTTTTTTTTATTTGTTCTCCCTTACACACCGGCTTAAAAAAACATGACAGCATGACGAGCCTTGCGCATGGTGGTGGTCGTGGCAAGCAGAAACGCTTAGACACTGGCGTGGTGGAAGGTATAAGCAAACGAGCAGCTGCTAGGCAGCGTGAGGCGGCTGCGAATGCTGAGATTAGTCGATTGAAGTTAGAGCTGGCGATACTTCGGGCGGAGGGGTGTCCTGGATATTTGGCGAGGGAGAGAAAACGTGAGGAGGGGTCGCCTATATTGCCTAAAAGGGCGCTTACGCTTGCAGGATACTGGAACGTCTTGTCCAATGACATTTTGGCAGTCACCCCGCCACTTGTTGCCGCAGTTGAAGCTAAGGGAGGGTCTATACTCAGGCGCGAGGGAATGCATCTGTGTTTTCATGCCAAGGACAGGCAGCTGGTTATGGAGGCTGTTTTGGAAATCATGCCTGTAATGTTTCCTCACTATCGGAGGCGAGTGGATGGATGGTATTGATTGTCTGCAGTAAAGGAATTTCTTCTGCGAATGTGTCGCGGGTATCAGTGGAGTAAATCGTCTTTGCAGTACAGTATCCTGCTACATAGCCTAACAAGAATTGAAGAAATCCGTATGCTGCAAATGTGGCATATTCATTTTGGTTTGGATGCAATGTCAGTAGCATGTGATAGCAGCCTAGGTAGATTAATGCACTCAGAGGACATAAACACACGAAGAAAACAGCAGCGTCGGTTTTACTCGGGCATGAGATCCCAGCCATGCTGCCTTGGCCGAATCGGGGGTGTGCGTAAGGGCGTGAATGTATGGCATGATGGGAAAAATATCATCATCTAATGCAGCCGCCTCTTCTTGATTGCCTCCACACTTTCCAGCATCCGCACCGCGCCTGGTGGAAGTTCTTTTTGCTGAAAACGGAAGTCCTGCTGCCCTGCACGGCACACTGGACAGCGAAAGGTGCTGCACTCGACAAAGTGGTATATGAGCCACAGGGAGTTGAAGCGGTGTCCGCATTCCAGCTCTGCGCATTTGTGCTCCGGTTTCATAGTATTGAGAACGAGAGTGCAGGGTCGCGGGTCGTTGCTCAACGGAAGCGGGCTCTTGTTGATCGGTGCAAGGCTCAGTGGGCAAATCTCGTCATCTTCAGCGCGACAGTTTGATATGGACATCATGGTGTGTTTGATGGGAATTCCGTTCAGTGCCATGGTGTCCTGCAACTGTTGAATCAGTTTCCTGTGCGTGGAATGCATCGTGCGCGAGTGTCTGAGCTCTGCTTTGAGTGTGGCGATGGTGGTCTCGCATTCGGCAATGGTGGACGAGAATTCTTTCATGTCCTTTTCCCAGCGGTCAACGTATTTGCGTCGAGTGTGTTCGGCTTCCATATACTTGCGCTTCCATCGCTTGCATTCGCAGTTGGGTTCGAGTGGATGGGGCATGGTGAAGTGGGGAGTGGAAAAAAGGTGCAGCGGTTTTAAGGGACTACAATAGTTTTTTTAGAAACGTTCCAGATGCATTCATATTATTTCTTTATAATTATCAACAGTCACTCATGTCCATTTTCTCTCCTCAGCGCATTCGCATCAACGCTGCTAAGGAGATGTCGGCCATATTTTGGTTTCATATGCGTATCATGGCCGTACTTGTCTGTATGGACTGTGCTATTTTTCAGAAATCTTCGGCTTGGACATTCACGTGGATTTTCGCAGCCTTTTGCAACGTGTTCTGTCTTGCGGAGCGCTTCTGGGACATTCAGTTGCGTTCGTTGGTATACTGGCATCCATTCTGTCAGTGTTTCTTCCTGGTGTCGCGTTTGATTCTGGTGACCATTTCAGTCATTGTGGGAGTGACATGGGTTCGACTTGGCTGGATGCTTGTATGGATGGATGCAGAATCTGTTGTTCAAGGCCATGTGAATGTATGAGGTGGACTATGCTCTGTATTTGCTTCTCCTGTTATTGAAGCGTTTTGAGTCGCTTTCCTCGCGACGAATCCTTTGTTCGATTCGATCCAGTCGTCGCAGTATGCGATCGGTCGCCGCTGATACTGTCCGTTCAAGGCCCTCTATCATCTGGGCTTGGATGTCCAGCTGTTGCTGTATGTGGGCCTTTATAATGCAGAATTCCTGTTCTCTTGCATAAAGGGTGACTCTCAGTATGCTAATACTGTCGTGTTCGTTTGGAGGAGGAGGAAGTGGGTCGGATTGTTCCATTTTATTGTGGCTGTAAAATTTCACATCCAGCAAGGGGGGTCATTTGTGTTGGTTTTTTAACCGACGGTTTGGGTATTCATTTGATAAAACACACATCACATACCATCCCTTATTCTTTAAGCCTAGCTATTCATGTCCAATGCCCAGTGGTGGTTCGAGTGAGTCAGCCACTGAAGATCCACGCATTGTAGAACTCAAAGAGATCAACGCCCGACTGAAAACTGTAATCGCTTATCTAAAAGCCAAGCACACTCCCCGCTCGATTGAGACTTCAATCGCCGACGCAGAGCAGTTTCTCAACGACCACACTCCAGCCTTCATTACATTCGACAGCACCTCATTCGAGGGCACGCGGCATGTGGGGTCGTTGTTGAAATTGTGTGACGCATTGGAGGTAAAGGTGGACATGGGTGGTACGGGCAAGGGCGCGTTAAAAGAATGCACTGCTTTGCTCGAACGAAAGGTGCAGCTCCTGAGAGAAGTGTACGGTGTATAATGCTCATTTCCCGCTGCCACAATAACGGAGTTTCCATTCGGCGATGAGGGTTTTGATGTTGAAGTTGGGTACAAACACTGATTCGATGGGTTCGTTGGTCTTTGGGGATGTCTTCTTGTGGCGCATCCAGTCTTCGATGGCCGATTTTTCATAGGTAAACCCATCTTGAGCAACTACCGGCGCCTCCATGAGCTCGTGTGTGATGGGGCAGACGAACTCCTGGGGTGGTTGCACACACATGGGACAGAAAACAGACGAGTCTTCGGCATCATCCTCGTCGCCTCCGATCATACACACGCGAGCGCAGTCGTCGCAGTATATGTGGCCAAACTTGCATTGCGTTAGCGGCATTCTGACCAAGGTGTCGCAGAAAGGACAGCTGTTGTGCATGGTGTGCAATTTGTTTGTGTGGTTCCGAGCTTTTGTAGTCGTTCTTTTTCTCTTATAATATTATTAGCATTTTTTAGACTGAATTACTTGATTTATACACGCCGGAACACAGTAAGGTCGCAACAGGGCGTACAGTTGCGAAGGCGTGATTGTTCTGCTGTTGGTAGAGGCGAGGCTCGGTTGTAAAGGATGACTTGCTTCCAGGCAAGTGCGGAGGACAAGAACTATGGATTGTGAACAGAAAAGAGAGCCTGCTTGAAATATGGTTTTTTCTTTGGGATTGCGCAGCGGAATTATGCTCAGTATCATATCGCTTGTGTTGTATGGTACTTTAGTCTCGACGCATGCTTCACATGTATCACTTATTTTTCTGAGCTCTTCGCTCGACACACGCACCGACAGGAAGTCATGCGATTGGTCCTCGTACCAGAAATCATGCTGCATGGTTCTTGAGAAATTTTCACTCATGTATGCTGCATAGGACGTGTGTACTGGCGAGGGCTGATTCTGTGATATGATCATTTCTGTGTGGACGTACGGGCCAGCCAAGGCTCTGACAACCTTTTTCAAAAAACTATCAGCTGATTTTTCAAAAACAATGTGCAGCGCCATGGTGTGATGGGCATTTCAAGTTTATTAAATATACTGCATAGTCTGGAGTTGTTGAAAGGACTGCACTGGCCGTAAAAATACCCATCCAATTGATCCTTCGACCCATTGCACGCGCGTGAAGTGTATTAAAGTAGCTTGTTCCCGTCGAATGTAGATGCAGAATAGCAGCAGTGCGGCTGCCTTGTCTAATACCGAATTTAATGCCCTGTCAGACCACCCTGGATCCTTTCGAGTGCGGTTCGACGCTAAAGTCACTGCTCGCTCGCAGAAGGGGGAGTTTCCTCCTGACACTGTGTCGGCTGTCTATGTCACAAATCGCGACGGGTGTAGTTTCATGGAGGTCCCCGTTAGCGATAAGGGTGTGATGCGTGTCGATTTTTGTATGGTGCCGTTGAGGGCGGGGTTGAAATTGACGGATCGGGTGAAGTTTCACTACTTTTTCCGGGATGTGAAAGATGGTTTGCTGAAGCCGATTTCTGCAGCACATATGACTTTGGTAGACTTGGCCGACCGTGTAAAGGATGGTGGCGAATTCAACGCGTGCTCGAATTTCAATTCCAATGCTGTTACAATGACATTCCTACCCAATGACGAGCACAGTCGCAGCATGCATATTGATTTGCTTCGGTTATACAACACGGATAACATCACTCCTTCTGTCCTGGGGGATTCGGAAAAGCATCTGTCTACAATCAAAACACTTGATTCCAGTGTGCGCACTGCTTTGCAGGAAAAAATTGAAGTCTGTTCGGACAACGGGGGAAATATGTTTCAGTCCGTGTTTACAGCACACATGATGGAGAACGAGGCGACGCTGTATTCGTTGTATCACTTGGATTTTGACGGCCCCCACAATGTCCCGCCGTGGTTATGCACTTATTTATTGGCCGAGACACTGCATCATAATTCAGTAACGATTGAGCAGGTCAAGGCTATGAACCCAAGGGAGATTACGCAATTCATTGCCTCCTATGCCCAAGGCCCCATGCGTTCGGCAAGTGCTGCGCCATATACAATGGATCTGACTTTGAGTGAGGATCCAAGCCTTTTTAGAACAACCAAAGGTACTATGCTATCCGAGGTATTCAAACGTCCGTTTTCTCACCCCTACGCATTGCTGCAGAAGGGGCACGGTGCACTCATTACCGACGACTGCGAGGGATTGGCTGCGTTTGTGCGTGATATTGCAAATCATCTGGGATATGCATTTACGGCGCATTCGGATGATTTCAAGCAGACGGATACGTATGTTAGGTATAATAATTTGATGAAGTCGTATTTTCCCAAGGATCTTTTCGGTACTATGACCTCACAGTATCAGAACAAACTGATGGATTTGGCATTATTTCTCGGAGAGCGTATCGCTAATAACACGATCGAATGCAAAATCACACTAGTCTCCGCCAATGGTGCATCCATGGGTGGCGAAGGCAATCAGAAACAAATTCAGGCGCACGCGTGTGCGTCTATGGTCTGCAACGATCCAGCACACCCTATTTCGGTGATGCTTGAAGGGACTGCTTGTGTGACTGACGATCAACATTCCAAGCATTTGGTGATCAATGGAAACCCCATGCTCCTTGCCGATGTCGCCAATTCGCTCAGCGTCATGCCGCCCTTTAACACTTACATGGATCGCGGGAATTCTTCGGTAAAGATGGCGTTTCATGTGACGCATTCAAAGGGGTCTTTCTACCGCACAGCGTTTTGTGAGAATGACTCGATGCTGGGCTCTCAGATTGGCAGTGGGCCTACACAATTTGGAATCGACATGGAGTATCTCGCTGATGATGCGGTGAAAGTGTATATGCCTGTGTCAGGGAAGGCAGCACCGCCTGGGTCATATGACGCGCTCAAGAAGTACGTGTCTGCTCGGGTTGCCGAGATACACTTACCTCTAGTGGACCACAACACGATCAGAGAAAATCTTCGCTGGGCCCCAATGACACAATTTAGGGGATGCAAGGAACTGAAGGCGGGGAGACCCTATACCACGTGTTTGGTTCATGTGCAGGCAGCGTTGGGTGAGGAGATGGATCAAATACTTCAAAGGGCGACCACCGAGGCAGCCCAGTTCAATGCAAATCCTAAGCATGCTGATATTGGTGTAATGCGAGCATTTGCTTCCATGGACGGGGTGTCTAAGCTTCTACACCTGTATTCCGACGATACAACCGCACTGCAGGCATGTTTGGGTGTGGGGGCAGACCCTCGTAAAGCAAAAGCCAATACGGCGATGGCGACATGAGAGCGCGTGGGGGGTGTTACCTTTGACGGATAGCTGTTGACCACGCGGAGGTCTTGTTTGGATTCTGGTCCTTGTATCACCAGCTCCTCGCAGTTGCTGTTGGTGTGTTAATGATCAAAAATTGAATAGGTTGGTCAAAATCAAAACTCACCTTCTAACCACTCTATACGGCTGTATCTCCAATTCCACATATATCAACTCCAGAAACCGCTTCACGTTCCTCAAAAGCTTCTGACTGATTCTCTTACACGTGCTGTATATGCTGAGCTCCACGCGCGGTGCGCTGAAGAGCATGGCTGCGGCGAATAGACTGACTGATATTGTCTTGCCGAAGCGCCGCGGTGTCGATATAAGAATTTCCTGCGAAAGATTCTGCCACCCATTTACCTGCAATAAACGCTGGTGGTCTCTTTGAAACACACCCGGAGGCTCTGTCTTGTAAAATATACGCGCACATGCTCGCGTGAACTGCTCGTGAAACTGGCGTTGGTGGTAGCTGCGGTTCCAACCCTGGCGGTCGAGAGCTTCTAGCCCGCGCCTGCATTCTTTTATCCTATCAAACGCGCTCATCGTCTTGCACACAACCCTTCTCTTGTTAAACTGCTCCATCGCACTGAATGCGCGCTGTGGCGGTGGCGGGCGGTGGTTTGCGTCGTATGCGTCGTAGAGGTGTTGGAATGAGAGCATGGTGGGGTGGTTTTGGTTTTGCCTTTTCTAGTAACCTTGAAAAAAATAACCACATGGTCCCCTGACGCGTGTTTATTTGTGTGATGACTTCGACATCTGTTGTTTTGGACATTCTGTTATAAAGCACAAACACTTCTGCGTGGACGTGATGCTGAAGCGGTGTATGAGTGGTGATGATTTTGCGTGTGAAGGGTCTGCTGCGGTGAAGAGATGCAAATCTGATGATGTTTCCAGTGAATCGTCTGAAGACGATGATGATGATTCGTGGGCCCCGTCCAGTGATGACGAAGTGGGCGGTGAGCTGGATGATGCTCTTATTGAGCGTGCATGCAATGCGACCCAGTACAGCACTCGGTCTCGTGGGATGGTCTCATTTCCATCCGGTATGGATGATTTGAATGCTGTGATGGATCGAGTGGATGAGGATGTTGACAGAGAGAGCGATCTATCGTCTGATTCTGATATTGAGGAAGAGGAGGAAGAGGATGACTCAGACGACTCCGATGACTCTGAGGAGGAGGAATCAGAGGATGATGACTACAGCGACGATGACTCGTTCGTGACATCCGACGACGATGAACCCACCGCAGACTCTCCCGTGACTCTTTCGCGATGCGATGCTGGCATCCCGCCTCTGGACGATGGGGCGTTGAATGGCGTTGGAAAGGCATAAAAGTATGGTTTGTTGTGCGCTGCATTGCATGAGTTTCTTTCCCTGCTACATTCTGTTCAATGAGCATGAGTTCAACGCAGACAGCGACACTGCAAGCGACGCATGCTTTCCATTCAATATCAGCGGGGTATGGGAACCAGCGGCTCAGTCCTTGACTCTATCTAAACAGCGTTCATATGCCAGTACATCATGCTCGCCCGTGCTGCATGTCGAATCCTCTCCATCTTCTGTGCCGTGTTGTATTTCGTCATTGGAGTGCGTGGAGGAGGAGGAGTTAAAGGAGAGCATGCCAGCTCAGTGCGAAAGCATATCACCAGCACCTTGCTCAACACCGTCGCCAATGGATATCCATCGATGACCGCGGTGCGTGTGTCCGGGGGTGGGCGTATGCCGTTTCCGGTGGTTAAGATGTCCAAGGCTTCTTCTTCCTCTTCTTCGGCTGGGCACTCAAATAGGTGACAGCGGTGTTGCTGGTGTTGAATGTGCCCATGTGAAAAGTGTAATGCGCGTGTGTATATAAACCCAGCTGGTGTGCTTGTTTTAGAAATGGAATCTTCCCAGCCGATTCAGCTGTCCAACGTCTTCACTGATGATTACAAATATTTTGAATCAAACCACACGCTGTTCCCCCATAACGCCGCCACTGTGTTTGGATGTGTCGCGGAGTTGCGGACTGCGTTGCAGGCGTTCAGGGAGGCAGTGTTGTTTGCCAAGCAGTTTCCAGCGCCCGCTGTCAATCACACTGAAGATACTGGGCTTGTTTTATCCCACGACACTGAAGTGGTGTGCGCTGAAGTAGCAGAGCCGGCGTTATTGGCGTCAGTGGATGGTAGTGTGGAAGAGGTTGCTGGTGCCACCGCAATGTGATGGTGCAGTATTAAAGAAAATATTTCACTTTCATACACACATGGACGATTTGTCTCTTGCGACCGCTTTAAATTTGTACGTAAACACAGAGGATTCCACGCCAATTACCCCTTTCTCCGCATTCTATCTCTCGACTCTCCGCGACAGCATCCTTCTCCATAATCAGTCGCAACCCGAACTTTTAGTTCAGGCTTACGTTGGGCGGTATTTTCTACGCAGCGGGGAACGGCTTGTGGTATCGTTGGCTAACAAACGCGTAAACAGACGAGAGATGTATCCGGAAATCAGGCATACTCTACTGGAGATGATGTTGGTGGTGTCGATTGCTACTCTGGCCTATATTCTCGTGCGTGCAAGTGCGCTGGTGTCAGCTGTCCCCAGCCATCACGCTTGATGGTGGTGGTGCTAACGGTATTCATTGATGTTCTGGAATCTCTGCTCCGAATATCTCATCCACTAGTTCATACACATACGCTATCACATCTTTCGAATGCTGCAGTCTGCATAACACGCGCTGAATGACTACGTTTGCAAGCATGCGCAAACAGTCTCTGTGTTTCGGACTGGCAGCAACGCATTCCAGTATCATGCGCCACACAATGCGCTGGTCAAGTGTCTTTCCTGTGTAGTCTGTGAGGATCAGGCAGCCATTGCAGAATCTGTATCGTTGTGTGCATTCTGTTTCTCTTGCTATGGAGGATGCTATTGAATATAGGTATTGACGCTGTGTTCTTGTGAGATAGAAGTAGGGGTAAATGACGCCGTCTTCGAAGAATGAGACGCCTGATACCCCGAAAGCGATCTGCAGTTTGCAGTGTAGAAATTGGCACGCCATGTTTGAGATGGGGTCTTCAGGTGCTGTGCACTGTCCGCACATATACGTGAACATTTTTCGCAGGTGGGCTGTGTTTTGAAGAAATAGTTCGTCCATTATATATTGTCTGGTGTAGATGGATCATAGTCATCCGGTCGAGTAAACTGTGACATGTGTTTGCTTTTTTCCATTCTATCGTCGTGCTCGATGCGGACGCGGATTACTTTTCCATTGCTGCAGCAATTGTTGCAGTGTGTTGGCGTTGTTACAGGGGGTGTGTCCCAGAAACAGCAGAGCCACATGATAGTCCCTGCAATGAGCACTATAGTGGCTAACCATATTACATCATCGATTACCATGGTTCCCAGTGCTTTGTCCGTGTCATTGGATTCGTCGTGGATTAAACGGTGGTCACCAGCAGCGTGTTGAAGGAGCATGAAAAGTAGCATTGTTGTAAGTTTTGCCGTGTTTGTGAGTGTCCTCATCAACATCCTGTCTCGTGAACCTAGTATCCTATATACAGCTCGACACACACACACAGTGCATCCTCTGGTCTGCAATGGCCTGTGTTGTGTATATATTTACACTTGCTGCTTTGTTTCAAAATGAACCATCATTGCTTTCTGTGTCGTTTCAACAACCATCGCGATAGTATCGACATGCATCAATTTATTCAGGAAAACATTGGCACGATGCACGTCGATACTCTGTCACGCGAGGTTCACGCCGAGCTTGCCACTCGCCAGGAGCCAATGGATGACAGCTGCGGGGAGAGCATCCGTTTTGAAATAATCCGCGAGCACATCACCATGCATACGTTGAACCCAGTTGTTCGGGTGGGTATGATGCTGCGCGAGCTGTTGGACCTCAAGGATCAAATGCGTGGAGATCTACACAAAACCGACGCGAACGGGCAGCATTTGGGGCTGGATCCGAAGATGATTGATGCGTATTTGCGTGTGCAGGGGCAGATTGTGAATGTGTACAAGAGTGAACCTACCAAGATGTTATTCATCCAGCCCGCTGCGGGGACGTCGTCATAGAGCTTTGTGTGGTTGCCACTGAGGTGATTGCGGGTTGCTGAGTTTGTGTTATGTATGTGATAATGGGAAATGACATCACGATAGAGGATGGTTGGATTGAAACTGGTTAAATCAAGAGGTCAAATTTATTCAAACAGCTAAAACTTGACACGTCACTGCCGATGGTCTAGGCCCCACGGATCTCGTCCAGCTTTTTCACCAGGTCCAGATCACCGGGTGTAATGGTGATACGCCCAGCATGAGCTGCAACGACATCGGCCTGTTGGAAAAGCTTGTGCAGGTAGTCTTCCGACGCGACCTGGAGGGCCTCGACCGTTTCCTGCCTGAGACGCATGCCGGGCTTGAACATCAGCATGGTCTCGCGGGCGACACGTTCGATCGCCGCCTTGGACGTATGGCATTTCTCGGACTTCTGGAGACGACGGATCTCTGCAAGCCGCTTGACGTCGATTTTGTAATTACGGGGAGGAGCTTGCTTGCAGGCGCGCGGGTGTTTGATCCTTGCCATTTTATGGTGTGGAGTGCGGTGTACGGTTGTATATATACATGTTATTGTCAAATTGATGAGTTTTGGTTTTTACTGGTTGCTGTTTAATTTGACTGTTTCCAATCGTTGCATGGCTTCTGCATATGTATATAAGTCAATGAACCTTGTTGTTGAATGGAGTCGGCTTCCTCAGTTGGTGGTGGTAACATTGGACAAAAGGATCTGTCGTCTGTGCTCGCTCACATTGAGATGCTGCAGAAGCAGTTGGCAGAGAAGAATGCTGAATTGGGTGAGACCAAGCAGAGGGAGGAGGCTGCAAGGAATCAGGTAGCTCAATTGAACGATTTGAATGTCAAGCTTTCAGAAGCCAAGCGTGAAGCAATGCGTGAGGATTTTAATAATAAGGTGAGGGGGTGGATTCAGGATCTTGATCCGAAGCAGGTGCCTGAGGGTATTAAGGAGGAATTTTTGAATGGTGTTGAAAAGTTTGTTGACAAGGGGAATGAGACAGGAGCATGGAAGGTGTGTGTTTTTTTATTTGCGGTTTCTTCTCCACACACGCACATTTCACACTTTTATTTTACATTCTAATTTCGACATCACCACAGGTCGTCTGCTGCGCATCGGCTGTTCATCAGAACCAGGTGAACACCATTCAGAAATTGACTGACGATTACAATGCTCTTAAAAAGACGGTCGACGGTGGCGAGTTTCGTACGGAGGATAGCCGCAAGCGTAAGGAGATGGAGGAGTCGACGACGGTTGCGCCTCAATTCGGGGTTTGGGAACAGTTGGAGGGGATTTGTAGCCGGTATTGACGGCGTGAATTGTTAATAATAAACACATGCTTATGGCCTGTATTCGAGATAACACTCCACTTGTAGAACTCCTTCTTCGTGTGCTCTGGCAATAGCCACGACGACCTCAGTCCCAGGAAACCGATAGAATGTCCCGTCCTTGAGAAAATCCGATGGCGACGCCACATGCGATACAGCGCACGAGCGAAAGAAGACGTATCCGATAGAGTAGAAGGCATGACACTCGCTCGCTTCGCATTTCAACATTCGCCGTAGCACATGCTCCACGTCGATCCAGTCAGCCGAGTTCACAACCCACAGCGACGTACATGTCTCGCGATTGCCTTGTGGGAGAAGCATTCGGTCTGGAGATTGTATTTCCACCACGTCTCCATGCGATTCCTTGTCGTCGCAGTAACTGTGGTCGACTGACGGGCTGCGGGAGTCTCTGTATCGCTTTCGACTCCCTCCTCCGTCGTCGCAGTCTTGCTTGCATTTGCCAGGAGGAGGTTCATCAGTGCCTCGAATGTCTTCGAGTAGGCGTTTCCAGTCGTCTTCAGCGCTGCACAGATTCGTTCCCTTGTCCTGGAGTCCTGCTGTCTCATCGTGCCAGGAACCACCGTCTGCAGAACTGCTGCATCCAATGGTAGAGGTTGGCGGTCCTGGGACCGAGGCTTTACACGTCTCAGCTGATGGAAGCACAGGCGGCATGCGCATATGGTGGGCTGGTCCCATGTCATGATGGCCGGGTATACTATGGGGCCATTGCATGCCCGTGTCCGTACGAGGTCCATCAAAACCTCTGTAGGGTGGAGGGGGTGGTGCTGGCTGTTGCCACCGCATAGGATGCATATCATGATGGTGGTGGTAGTTATTCGTCGAGTAGGTCGTCGTCTGTGTGTTCTGACAGGGCTTGGAGGTATCCTGAGTAGTCGGTGCTGTCTTGTGACGTGTCAGCCACGACATGCGATGGGTCGATGTTTGGTGTGCTTAATACTCGTTTGTTTGTGTGTATGGCCGATGAAGTCGTCTTTTCTTCGGACGGTTGTGGTAACTTTTGATAAGAGGTGCTCACATTCTCTTGATAATAGTGATTGATGATTGCCAGGACGCTGGGCATGGCTACGAACATGAACGACATTTGTTGCATGTATGGTTCATTCGGGCTGAACATGCTGTATACCTGGCACAGGATTCCGAGCGTGAACATGACGAGGGAGCACATTAACATTCGATGACGGCGCATTTGATGTGGTCATTTAGGTTTTGGTGAGAGAAATAAGTGTGAATGGTTTCGGTTTTTTTGTTGGTTTGGCTGTATGTCTTTGTATTCGATTGGTATTTGCCAGTGGTTTATGGGCAGTGGCTGCGGTAAAGTTCTTTCCCCTGCTGGCTTCAAAGACGTTGTGTTTTCTGTACTGTATGCGTTGATTAGGTACACGCCTGCAAATGCTGAGACAATTCCCGATACGAAGAGAGCGATTCCAATAGGCCCATTGTCGAAATTCACCTCCATGAAAACTATCATTCCAGTGAAGACTGCTAATGTTGTGAAGATAATGTAGTATATCGGGACGACACGCGAGGATGTGGATGTTATGAGTGCGATATTGAGATATTTTATCTGTATGAGAATTGATATTGTTGCACTGGGGAATAGACTGTAGGTCAGCCAACATACATCTGCTTGGACAAACATGGAAGTCCGTCCACCGATTAATTGGGTCACAGCAGTGGAAATTCCTTTGGCGCTTAGAATGGTTATGACACCCATAAAACCACAGATACAGCAGTAGCATACCACATGTTTATTGACAAATTCTTCAGAGAGTGCCAGCTTTGACTTCAATGGGTTTGCAATGAATAGAGACCCGGCGCACATGGTAATAATTAGGACGGCAGAACGCCAGGATGCAAGGCTTTCGTAGATGTGTTTTTCAGGTGTTTGTAGCACCGTGTCTGGCTTGGCTGATGGGGTATTTAACGTTATCAAAACAGCCCCGGCCAGTGCCAGCACACCTCCGCCTATCGATGACCAACTGAGTCTTTCTTTGAGCACAATCCTTGACAGCAGTGCATTTGATACAACCGTAACAGCTCCTAGCGGGGCTACTAGAGACGCTGGTGCTATGCCATATGCAAGGAAATTTCCAGTTTCTCCGATTCCCATGCAGAGCAATCCAAACCACCATTGCATATAATTTGTGTAATGCGTCTTGTTTTGATTAACGATATGGACACCTCGCTGTAACTGAAAGCTGACGCTGATGAATAAATTTCCGATTACGGAACACAGACAGCCAACCCA
>Ga0114962_10001789_pt1 | contig 18345 bp, 13 predicted proteins | sample C_130820_MF_Meta_FD_87017 | JGI IMG/M metagenome (GOLD analysis project Ga0114962, IMG submission 87017) | Freshwater microbial communities from Lake Croche, Canada to study carbon cycling - C_130820_MF_MetaG | ecosystem: Environmental > Aquatic > Freshwater > Lake | place: Lake Croche, Canada...
CTTTCATCCGAAGTGAGTATAGCAGCGTGGTGAAAGAAAATACGCGATTTTGGAATACTAGCGGCATCGACATCAGCGCGGGGGCGGACGGATTCAAAGTGCGGACGCCATCGTTTCAAGCGATGGTTTCCGGTGGTGCGACGTTCGGCGTACCTGAAGGATTGGTGCCGGGGAATCCGGTTTCTGACGGTTCGACATTCACCCTTTTTGAAAACGAAGATGCAGCCAATCGCTCGACCTTTAACCCGACGATGAAGTTTGTGCTGCTCTTTGAGCAATCGGTGCGCGGCTTGGTGAAGTCTGCGCCTGTCGAGTTCCGAGGCATTCCGATCGGTCGGGTGGCCAATATCTCGTTCGATTACCTCAAGGGCGAGGATGACTCGCGCATTCCGGTGTTGGTTGAAATTGACCCTTCGCTCTTGCGCAGGGAGTCGGAGGAGAAAGCCAGTAAGCCGGACGATGAGTTTCTCAAGGACGCGGTCGGCAGGGGCCTCCGGGTGGCGTTGAAGACGGGAAGCCTCCTCACGGGCGCGCTCTTCGTTGACCTGGATTACTACAAGGATCCATCGCCCGCGGTTTTGACGAAAGTCGGCGATTTTTCATCCATCCCCACGGTTTCCTCGGGATTCTCGCAGTTAGAAACGAAGCTGACCGTGATTCTCGACAAGTTTCAAGCGCTCCCACTGGACGAGAGCGTGAAGAAAATCAATGGCCTCGCGGATGAGGCGACGGCGACCTTGGCTTCGGCGCGCAAGACCTTTGATTCCAAGGAGTTTGCGAAGCTTCCTGCGGATCTGCGTGGCAGCCTTGCGGCATTTGAAAAGGCCGCTGGCAGTCTGGATCATCTGGTTTCCAGTGTTGGCCCGAATGGCGCGGTGCAAGGCGACCTGCTTCGCACCTTGGATGAACTGCGGTCTGCGTTGCGATCCATGAAAACGGCGACCAAGGCTATCGAGGAAGAGCCAAACTCGATCATTTTTGGAAAATCCAAATCGGGAGGACCGATCCCAACTGCCCCCAAATTTCACCGTTAACCTCTAGTTTTTATGAACCGACTGATTCTTAGTTTTGTTGCATTGCTTGTGGTGGGTTGCGCCCAGCCGGGGCAAAATTTCTACGTGCTTACTGCGGGTGGCCCTGCGCCATTCGGCGGAGGCATCGGAATCGGCGTGGGTCCGGTAACTCTCGCCGAATACATCGACCGCCCGAACCTGGTGATCCAGCAGGGTCCTAACCAGATGGCGGTCTCAGAGGATCATCGGTGGGCTGGCGATTTAGGTGCTTCGATCGCTCGGGTCACGGCAGTGAATCTTGGCCGCGAACTCAAGACCGGAAATGTCCGCACCTACCCATGGCAAGGCGATGGAGAAATCGGTGACCAGGTAACGCTCGATGTCCGGCAGTTCCACAGTGATGCGGACGGCTATGCGGTCATCGAGGTCGGGTGGAGGGTCTACGCGCTGCCGAGCCGGACCCTGAAGGCTTCTAACACGTTCGTGGATCGCGAACCGCTCGCGTCCGACGGTTACCCTGCGATGGTGGCCGCGCAGTCGCGCTTGCTGTCGCGCTTAGGGAAAAGCATCGCCAACGGCTTGCGTTAAATCGGATTCCGTTGGATCACGATGATCCTCGGTGTCTGAAGATTCGCTCTGCATATCCTCGGGCGCCACAGGAATGGAAGTGGGCTCGCTGGGTGCTTCAGCGTCAGTCTCGGCAAGCGGTTCGGTCGTTTCGACGGGTTTTGGGGAGTTGCCGTTGTTTTCGAGGAGGATGAACACCTCGTTTTGTACGGTTTCCACTTGGCTTAGCGGAATGTCTGGGTCTTTGACGATGTAGATCTCGCCGGTTTTGCGTTGTTCGTAAACGCGGAGGATGCCGTTGGGCGTGCGCTGGCTGTCCGTCTCGCGGAGGATTTTTTGGCGCTCTAACATCACGGCGAGGACGAAGCGGGTATTTTCCGTGTGGTCTTCATCTTCGTCGACGAGCCGGCGCAGGATTTCTTCTGCGCTGAGTTTCTCGACGGTGTTGGGTTTCTCATTTCCGGTGGGAATGGAGTAAGTGGTTCTCCAGAATGAAAATGCGGTTTCGCCGCCGGCTTGGTGGTCGGTCCAACCTTGGATGCAAAAATCGCGTCGCAGATAACCGCTGGATTCCGGGTCCGGGAAGAGAGCGGTGACGATGGTTTCACCCTCCGAAAAGGAAGTTTGGGTGGCGGCGCACTCGCGTCCGCGTGCTCGGACGTGCCATGATTCAGCAATTGCCATAGGTGGTGATTGGGTGGAGAGGAAGACTTGAGTTCAGTTTGAAATTGGCAGCACGGCGGCGGAAATTTTCACGTTGGAGTGACTTTCTGCCCTGATTTGAACCATCGTTGCAGGAAGGATCTGTTAGAAATTCGTTGTTGGAAAAGATAAATTCCAAGCAACGTGAAAGCAAGATTGGGCAGCCAAGCTGCAAGTGCGGGGCGGAGGGTGCCAGACTCGCCAAGCGCGATGGAAATGTTGCTGATCAGCAACATCAATGCTGAGAGGATCACCGCAACGAAGACCCCGCCGCGGGGGCCGCGCCTTGAAAAGTGAATGCCCAAGGGGGTTGCGAGGAGCACCGTGACCAAGCAGGTAAACGCCAGCGCCCATCGGTAGTGCCAATGGGTGAGGTAAGGCGAGGGGTTGGCGAAATTGCCATTTTTTAAATTTTCTCTGATCCAACTGTTCAAGTCCGGAATGCCAAGGAATGCGGGGCTAAGTCCGGGCTTGATGAGTTGCCATGGGGTCTCGGGCCAAGAATCGAGTACGAGGGGTTCCGATTTCGCATCGATGGTCGGCGCCTGTCCGGGCTGGTAGGTACGGATGATTGGGTTCTGGAGTGTCCAGTGGTGATTGGTGGGGTCCCACGAGGCCATTGGGGTCGAAATCCGACTCTGCAGCGTCTTATCTTCGCGGGTGATAGTGATCTCGACGTCTAACAAAGGCGCGCCTTTCTCATAGTCTTGGGGAAAAGCACCGATCATCCAGAGTCGCCTGTCCGAGGGATTGCGGAAAATCACGTTCGTGGCTTGGGTGACGATTTTGCCGGTGGCCTCGGCGAGGATTTCATTTTGGCGGCCCTCTGCGTTGGGTGCCCAATGGAAATTCAGTCCTGCAGCGAGCGCGCTCAGAAGCAATCCCGCGATGATCAAGGGGCGAGTGATGCGTGCAATGCTGCGCCCAGCTTGGACCATCGCGATGATTTCTCTACTGCTAGAAAGTTTTCCCATCGAGTAAAGCAGCGAGAGCAATAAACTGTAGGGCATGAGCAAGAGAAAGACGGCGGGCAAACGCGTGGAATAAAAAGTCATGACCGTTTGCAGCACGTGGCCTGAGTCCTGGAAATCGCCGACCTTGTCAGCGAAGTCCATGAGAAACCAGATGGTAAGGAGCGCGCCGAAGCAAAGGCTGAAGGATCCGGTAAACTGGCGGGCAATATAGCGGTCCATCGTCCCACCGAGGGTGTAGAGGAAGCCGGTGATGGCGGGCAGAAAGCAAAGTGCGGCAAGAATGAGCGGCCTTGCTTGATGAGCGAGCACATCGGAATCCGGAAAACCCTTCAGCTGCTGCTGGACCGAGGCGATTTCTCCTGGGATCAGGAAGGCGCAGTTCAGGGCCCCGAGGGCGGCAAGCCCGGCGGGGATGAGAAATCTGGAACGTACGATGCGGGAAAAAATCATGGATTGGCCGCGGTGGGGATACATTGGACGCGGCAGGGCGGAGCTGTCGAGCGTGTTATCCAGTGTGGATCTCGAAGTTGCGGCTTGGCAGAATGGCAAATGCGGGATGCGATGGGGGAGAGATGATTTTCACGACCGATGGCCAACCGATTCCCGGCTTTAGCGACAAGGTGCGTGAGGCATTTTCTCGGAAGGGCGCACTCGCGAAATCGCGAGATTTTTCATATCGGCGGCAGCAGCAGGAGCTTGCGGTCGCAGTGGCTGAAGCTCTAGTGGGCGCAAATCCGTTGGTCGCGGAGGCCGGCACGGGGGTGGGGAAATCGCTTGCGTATCTTCTGCCGGCTGCGCGGTTTGCCATCGAGACCGGTCGGCGGGGGATCATTTCGACTCACACGATCAACCTGCAGGAGCAATTGATCCGCAAGGACATCCCGATCGTGCGCAAAGTCATCGGCGATGAGTTGCCAGCGGTGCTCCTGAAGGGGCGGCAAAATTACTTGTGCCCACTCAGGCTGAGGCGGGCCTTGGAGCAAGCGAGTGACCTCTTCACGGGGACTGAAAATGATGAGCTTGATGCGATCCGGAAGTGGGCAGAGTTCACGCGTGACGGCACCTTGAGTGATTTGAACTTCCAGCCGCAGCCGAAGGTCTGGCTGCAAGTTTGCAGCGAGGCGCACCTTTGCACGGCGAGGCACTGTGGGCCGCAGGGAAATTGTTTTTTCCAAGAAGCAAGAAAAGCCGCCGCGGATGCGCGGCTGATCGTAGTGAATCATACGTTGTTTTTCGCTCTTTTGAATACGGACGACGAACCCACGGATGACGACCCCGAAGGCGGGAAAAAGTCGGCGGGTTTTTTGTTTCCAAACGATTTCGCGATTCTCGACGAGGCGCACACCATCGAGCAGATCGCGGCGATTCAGTTAGGGCTGCGGGTTTCGCAATCGGGGCTGCGTTTCGATTTACAGCGGCTCTATCACCCCCGCACGCGCAAGGGCCTGCTCAAGTCGTTTCGAAAAGCCTCGGCGATGCTTGCGGTTGAGGCGGCCTTGGTTGCAGCCGATCGGTTTTTTCATGAGGTCGGCGATGCTGCCAAGTTCGGAAATTTTTCGAAGGAATTTCGCGTGCGAGAGACCGAGGTCGTCCCTAACAGCATTGGGGCCCCGCTGCGGGAGGTCTGGCAGGAGATCGATCGCCTTGCGGCCGATGCCGAGTCCGAAAACACCCGGTCCGAATTGCAGGATGCGTCGAGGCGCTTGCGTGAAGTGCACGGATCGATCGGCGCGTTTTTAGATCAAGCGGCGGACGGCAGTGTGTATTGGATTGAGCGAAGCGGTCGCGATGAGCAGCAAATCACCCTTCACGCGGCTCCGGTGAATGTCGCGGAGCGTCTGCGGCCCTTGTTGTTTGCGGGCAAGAAAAGCCTTGTTTTGACCAGCGCGACCTTGGCGGTGGGGGATCCCAAGATGAGTTATTTCCGAAGTCGGGTGGGTGCGGAAAATGCCCGCGCCTTGTGTATCGGAAGCCCGTTTGATTACTCGCGGCAAATGAAGATTCGGATTTACAAATCCGTGCCAGAACCTGGGACGCCGCGATACGACGAGCTGATGGCGGAGGGGATTCGCCAGGCAGTTTTAGAAAGCAGTGGGCGCGCGTTTGTCTTGTTCACGAGTTACCGCACCATGCGTGATGCGGCGCAGCGGTTGGAGTCATTTTTTCGCAAACAAGGCTGGCGGGTGTTCCTCCAAGGTGACGGCATGCCGCGACACCGGATGATCGAAGAATTTCGAAATGACATTCACAGCGTGCTGTTTGGCACGGACAGTTTTTGGACGGGAGTGGATGTCCCGGGTGAGGCGCTTTCGAATGTGATTGTCACGCGGTTGCCCTTCGCGGTGCCAGATCATCCGATGGTGGCATCGAGGCTTGAGGCCATTGAGGCCGCCGGTGGAAATCCGTTCATGGATTACTCGCTGCCCGAGGCGATCCTCAAGATGCGGCAGGGTGTTGGGCGTCTCATCCGGACAGAGCGCGACGAGGGGCTTGTCTGCATTCTCGACAACCGCATTCTCACCAAACGCTACGGCCAAGCATTTCTCAAGGCGTTGCCAGATGCACCGGTGGAGGTGATTGGTTAGATTTCTTTCGGTCTAACACGGTGGGTCTAAATGGGGTCGAATCATTAGAAATCTAACGGCGCGAGTTGGGCAATCGCTTGTTTTAGCAAGGCGCTGCTCCACTGGCCGGGCGCTGTGGCGGTCTGACCGATAAAGCCGTAGTTCAGGACGCTGCCGCATTGGGCGCAGAGAAGGCGCGAAACGGGAGCAAGGGGTCCCATCCCCATGGTGGAAACGGCAATCCCGTGATCAGCGAGTTGGAAATCGGCCAAGCGAGCCACGTCCACGGGGCCCGCAAGCCGAGCTGCTGCCTTGAAAACCGCCGCACCCGCATCGCGGGCCTTCAGCGCGGCCTGGCTGAGCTCGGTGTCTGCGGGTAGCTTCTCAAAGTCATGGTAAGAGGCGATCCATGGGATTTCCCTCATTTTCAACTCGGCGATCAACTCGCTCATCTCGGCGATGCTTGCGACTTCGATGTCCACCCACGTGGCATGATCGAGCACGCCGCGGAGCAATTCCATCCGCTTCGCTGGGCCCATTGCCATTGCCCCGCCTTCCTCGCTGCGCCGTGCGGTGAATAGCAGCGGGATTTCAAGCAAGTGATTCCATGGCAAAGGCTCGTTAGCAGCTGCATCCACTTCCAACAGGTCCAAGCGGACTTCGGCGATGTCGCACGCCAATTTCAACGTTTCAGCGTTCGCATTGAGCAAATCTTGGCGATTGCCGAAGCTCCCAACGACACGCGGTCGGTTTTTTTCGAGCATCATGCGCGCAGTGGCCATACCCAAGTGATGCGCAGCAAAGGGCGCGACGTCAACCGCTTGTGGAAAATATCCCCAAGCCGTGTATTTACTTCGCGCGTTTTTTTAAGCTATCGCGTTAATTTCACTAGCCAACTCGAAATCTTAACCACTACGCTCCCTGCAACCCATCACGTATGAATTCACTCATTCGCAAAACTTTCGCCGCAACCGCATCGGCAGTCATCTTCGCTATCTCCGCAGGAAGTGCCTTGGCGCAGGCTCCTAAAGTTCTTGGAGACAAGCCGACCTTCGATGACCTGCTTTCCCCCGAGTTTTCTGGCGGCAAGCAAAAGCCATTCAAGCCGAAAGACTGGCTTGAAATCGAGGCGAAACTCAAGATCAGCTTGAGCCCAGAGCCAGCATCAAAAACATGCGAGCGACTCACGGTGAAGTGGTACATCGCAGTGAAAAACCCGGAAAAGCCATCTACGATGTTGCTCCTCACGAAAGAGGTCAACCACGTGAACGTACCGCTGAATGAAGACATTTACACTTCGGTCTATCTGTCTCCCGCCTCGATCAAGCGGCTCACCGGATTCGACCGTGCCGGCAAAGGCGCAGTTGAGTACGTGGGCTACGAAGTTCTGGTGAATGGCGAGAAGACCTTTCAAGAAACCAGCAAGGGCAAGGCAGGTTGGTGGAACATGGCTTCTGACAAAATTTCCCGCAACGAGTCGGTGCCGCTTCTCACCAAGTCCGAGACCCCCTTCGCGAACATGTGGTGGGACCGCTATGCAGAAGTCAGCGTCGAGCGTCGCTAAAAATCCAGTTTCCTCCGTTTACGGCTCAATCAGTTCTCTCCTATTCTTGAACCATGGCTGACAATCAGACCACCGTCGCACTTAATATTGGCTCTCAGCGGATCGGCATGGCCGTGTTCGAAGTCTCGAAAACCGGCAGCCTTACCCTCACCGCGTATGATTCGGAATCGATCGTCGCGGATCCAGCGCTGGAGGCATCCAAGGCCTCCCAGACGCGCATTGCCATCGCGGACCTCGCTCAGCGAATGAAGCTTGGCAAGACCAAGGCCAGATATGCGATTTCTGGACAGTCGGTCTTCACGCGTTTCGTCAAGCTGCCGCCGCTTCAAGAGGACAACATCGAGCAACTCGTTACCTTTGAAGCCCAACAACACATCCCATTCCCACTCCAAGAGGTGGTTTGGGACTACGAATTGATCGAGGGCGCCTCCGAAAAAGAAGCAGTCATCGTGGCCATCAAGGCGGATGCACTCGATGAGATCAATTCCGCCGTTAACGACAGCGGTCTTGGCACCTTGGAGGTCGATGTCGCCCCCATGGCGCTCTACAATGCGTTCAGAGCGACCTACGGAAATCAAGATGAGTCGATCCTCTTGATCGATATCGGCGCAAAAACCAGCAATTTGCTCTACATCGAAGGTCGTCGGTTCTTCACCCGCAGCATTGCGATTGGCGGCAGTGCCATCACGGCTTCGATTGCGAAGGAATACGGCATCTCCTTCATGGAGGCCGAGCACCAAAAGATTGCCAATGGCTTGGTCGCGCTCGGCGGCGGTCACACAGATCAATTGGACGAAGCCGTCGCAGGTTTGGCCATGGTCATCCGCAACTCGCTAACTCGCCTGCCCGCTGAGATCGCGCGCACGACCAACTACTACCGCAGCCAACACGGTGGCAGCGCTCCACGCAGAGTGCTCCTCGCCGGCGGCGGTGCGAATCTCCCCTATACGCTGGAATTCTTCCAAGAAAAACTCAACTTGCCCGTGGAGTATTTCAATCCAAGCGGCGTTCTCGCCATCGGCAAAAACGTCAATGCCGAACTCATCCAGCGCGAAGGTCACTTGCTCGGCGAGCTCGTCGGGCTCGGTCTCCGTGGCATCGGTAAATCCGCGATCAGCATCGATCTGGTCCCATCTTCGGTCGAGCAATCGCGTGCCGCCGACCGCCGGAAGCCATTCCTCATTGCCGCCGCTGCGATTCTCCTTGGCGGATGCGCCTTGTGGGCCACCTTCCAAAACTCGGCTGCCTCAAAGGCTGCGGATGAAAAGAAAACCATGGCTGATCAGCGCGAATCGCTGGCACCCGTGAAGGCGAAAATTGACCAACTTCTCACGGAAGAAACCAAGCTGCGTCAGATTGCCTCCGGATACACGAATGCTGAGTCGGCCCACACTTACTGGATGGATGTTCTGGCTGAGCTTCGTGGTGCCTTCGCGAGCGATGCGGTTTGGGTCAAGGACTTTGAGCCGCTCTCGGGTTACGATCCATTGGTTGCCAGCCCGAAGCCTGCCCCGGGTGCCCTGAATGTGGAGAGCTCGAACGGAAAGTCTGTCATCAGCGCGACCTTTCCGGCGGCTGCCTACGGTACCTCATCGCTGATCGATGTGAAACTGGACGAGCCATCCACCCCAGCGAAAAGGGGTGCCGCTCCGGCGGTAGCGACGGTCAATGCCGTCCGCATCAAGGGCTTCTGGCGCGAAACTCCGAAAAAACAAGATGTCGTCTCAGAATTGCTTAAGAATCTGAGAGAAAAGTCGACCAGTTTCCGCTTCAAGGTGAAGGACGCCAAGGGTGCCGAAGTTGTCCTGAGCGACGACCGCATCCTCGACATCACGATCGCGGGGCAACCGGGCGAGTTGGGCTTCCCATTCGTCATCACCCTTCCTTTGGCCCAAGAGGTCGCGATCAAGTAAGGATTACCACCATTTGCCACCTGAATTATGAGTTGGATCAAAGATAATAAGTTTATGGTAGCGCTCGGCGGCGGGACGCTGGCTGGGGCTGCAGCGCTAGTTTTTTGGGGCATGCAAGGCTCCAGTCGCTACCAAGCGGCTAAAGATGAGTTCGACGCCGCAGCCGCTGAGGCCGCAGGTTTTGAATCACTCGCGCTCTATCCGAAGCTGGAAAACCAAGCCAGCAAGCGCAAGGCGCTGGACGAATACCGCAAGTCGTTAGGCACTCTGCAATCTTCGTTTGAGGCATTTCGCACCAAGGAGTTGAAGAATGCCACACCACAGGATTTTGCGAACAGCCTGCTTGCTGCAAATACCGAAGTTCGCGAAGCGTTCGGCGCGTCGGGTGCCATCGTGCCGGAGGCATTTTTCGCTGGCTTTGAGAAATACAAGACCTCGCTTGCTCCTGCAAAAATCACCGGCGTGCTGGATTACCAGCTGACGTCGATTAAAAATGTGCTGCTGGCTCTCGCCGCCGCAAAGCCGACGGAGCTGAAAAACCTTTACCGCCCGAGCCTGCCTGAGGAAGACGGCCAAGCATACACGCCTGGTGCATCGGATGCTGCTCGCTCATTCCCATTGGAGATTACCTTTGTGGGACCTGAAAAATCGGCCCGCGAATTCCTTTCCGCCATCAGCAAGCCGGAGAACCAATATGTGGTCGTGCGCAACCTGCGCATCATCAACGAAAAGGCTGACCCGCCGAAAACTGCCGATGCTAAATTTGATGCACCCGCCAAAAAAGAGGTAGCCCCAGTGGATGCGTTTTCGGGCGGATTTGTCCTCCCGGGGGATGATGCATCGAGCGGCGCCGCTGCCGGCACGAGTAAGCCAGAACCCAAACCCGTCGACACGAGTCGGATTCTTTCCCAAGTCCTCGGCAGCGAACAAGTTCAAGTGTTTGTCCGCCTCGATGTCCTTCAATTTCTTCCCGTGAAGAAACTTCCATAACCCAGATCGTCGCACCTATCTCACCATGTCTTGGTTCTCAAAGAATTACGAAAAAGTCGCCCTTGGCGGAGCCGTTGCGGTCGCACTGGGTCTTGCCTACATGGGCTGGTCCCATCTCGGAAGCGTCGAGACGGATTTTGCTGCAAGCCTCAAGGGTAAAGGTAACAGCGATGCTTCTGTCAAGGAGGCCGACCGCATCCCGAAGGCACTCGCTTCACTCAAACTCGATCGCACCTGGAATCAGGCGCTTGATGGAGATCGCTCAGTGGATCTTTTCGTCGGAATCCCGCTCTTCGTCTCGAGTAAGTCGCCCGACAAGCCGTTGGACCTGATCAAGGGTGAGCCCGTGCATCCGCCAATTCCAAACACCTGGTGGGTGGAAAACCGTCTCGACCCAGGCTTCGCGGATTCGCCAAACCGTGACCCCGATTCCGACGGCTTCTCAAACCTTGAGGAGTTCAGCGCCAAGACCGATCCAAACGATGCCAAATCCGTTCCTTCGCTCGTCGCGAAGCTGATGTACGTGAAGGACGAGAGCTTGGGCTGGGTGATCCGTCCCGGCTACGGGTCCGATGGGGCGTTCCCATTCAACTACCAAGATACCAAAGGCGGAGTGAACAAAACGGGCGCTGCCGACATGGTCCCAGCCGGTGGGATGTTCTTCAGCAAGCCGCCGATGGCGAACCGCTTTAAGCTGGTTGGGTCCGAAGTCCGCAAAGAGCTGAATAAGAAGGTTGGAATCGAAATGGAAGTGACCATCGTCCGGATCGAAGACCAACGCCCGAACAAAAAGGGTACGGTTTATGAGGTTCCATCGCCACTCTCGGAAGACCGCAGGAATGATTACCTCAAGTTCGACCGCACGGCTGTCTTCTCGCTCGAAGCCCTCGGCCTGAACGGCAAGGAATTCAAAGTTGAGGAGAACACCACCTTTGCTCTTCCCCCAGATTCCCCGAAAAAAGACTACCTCGCCAAGATCGTTACCCCCGATTCGGTCACCATCGAATACACCGACCCAGCAGGCCAAAAAAAGACCATTGAAATCAGCAAGGGAGCCCTTCCACAGGCCCAACACTAAGATCCGTAAAAAAATCGCTTCACAAGTCCCGAAATTTTCTCCACATCACTTCATCTCAACATGCAAAAAACGCCAATGTACCGAACCAGTCGCACCGCCCTCGCGTTGATGGCAGTGGCATCCTCTATGCCAATCACCATGACCAGCGTCAGTGCTGGTGAAGCTAGCACGGGCCTCAGTGGTCTCGCTCAGCGGACGATTGTCCGCCGCCAGAATGATATTGGCGAAGCGGACCGCCTCCTTGCCGAAGGCCGCGAGGCGTACACGAACGGAGACTATCAGAAGGCATTAGATAAGTTCACCGAGGCCCTTGCGCTGCCAGCGTTCATCAACAAGGACGCACCGAACGTGAGCGATCGCTACAAGTGCCTCTTGAGCCACAAGTGCAATGCCAGCGTCGCACTTGCGATCCAGTACCGCAAGGTTGGGAAGTATGCTGAAGCTCGTGAGCTCCTTGCGAAAGCCAATGAGATCTCGCCTGATAATTTCGATGTGACCCGTGAGATCGCTTACTTGGACGATCCCATCCGCACTAACCCTGCTCTCACCTACGAACACACACAGAACGTGGATGAGGTCCGCCGTGGTCTTTACAAGGCAGAAGGAAACTTCAACCTCGGCAAGTTCGACGAAGCGAAGACCGAGTACCAAAACGTCCTCCGCGTCGACAGCTACAACACCGCGGCCCGCCGTGGCCTTGAGCGCGTTTCTGCCGCGAAGTCGGACTACTATCGTGCTGCTTACGACGACGCTCGTGCAGATTTGCTCGGACAAGTCGACGCTGCCTGGCAGCTCGCCGTGCCGGTTGAGGCTCCGCCAGTGGACGCCACGAGATTTGGTGCAGGTGAACTGAGCAGTGGTGTTGCCTACATCACCGACAAGCTGAAGAAGATCATCATTCCAAAGATTGACTTTGAGGATACCACCGTCGAGGAGGCCATTGACTTCCTTCGCCTGCGTGCAGGTGAGCTCGACACCCAAGAGCTCGAGCCATCGAAGAAGGGTGTCAATTTCGTGATCCGTCGCCCACGCGCGGCCGCTCCAGCAGCGGATGCTGGCGTGGATGCTGCAGCCGGTGGTGCAGCAGAAGCCCTGCCACTGAGCGCTTCAGACCCAGGCTCACTCCGCGTTCGTGAATTGCGCATCCGCAACGTGCCTCTCGCAGTGGCGTTGAAATACATCTGCGACCAAACGAAACTCCGCTACAAGGTGGACGACTTTGCAGTGACTCTTGTCCCTCAAGCCGAACAGGGCGAAGATACCTTCACCCGCAGCTTCACTGTTCCGCCAGACTTCCAGACTCAGCTCGACGGTGGCGGCGCCCAAGCGGCCACAGGCGCAGCAGACCCACTTGCAGAACCCGACAAGGGCGCTGCGAAAATCCAAGCTCGCGCTCCCATCACCGAACTCCTCAAGAGGTCGGGCGTGGAGTTCAAAGAAGGAGCCTCTGCCAATTTGAGCAACAGCGGCGTCCTACTGGTGACCAACACCCCTACCGAACTCGATAAAATCGAGCAGCTGGTTTCCGCAATCAGCGGCAAGCAACCGAAGCAGGTGAAGGTCTCCACCAAGTTTGTGGAAATCTCGCAAGAGAATGGTGAGGAACTCGGCTTCGACTGGATTGTCGGCCCATTCTTCAACTCGGCATCCATGGTCCCAGCAGGTGGCACCATTGGCAATGGCACCCCTCGCACGGGCGCGGATTTCACGGGCCCTCTGGTTCCAGGGGTCCCTACAGGCACCACAGACGTTAGCAACATCGTGACCGCGGGCAACCGCAGTGGTGACGCTGCCATCAACCGCAATAGCATCGACTCGATCCTGAATAACCCGAACCGCTCGTCCCAGACGGCCAACGTTGCCCCAGGGATCATGTCGCTCACCGGTCTCTTCTCAGACTCGCAGGTGAAGTTGATCATGCGCGGACTCTCGCAGAAGAAAGGCACGGATTTGATGACGGCGCCTTCGGTGACCGCTCGCTCGGGTCAGAAGGCCACGATCGAAATCATCCGCGAATTTATCTACCCAACGGAATACGAACCCCCAGAAATCCCAACCAGCGTCGGAACGAGCAGCGCAAGCAGCTCGCTACTCCCCGGTGGTGGCGGTGGCAGCTCGAGCTCTTCGTTCCCCGTGACTCCTGCCACCCCGACCGCATTCCAGACCCGTAACACCGGGATCACTCTCGAAATCGAGCCGACCATCGGCGAAAACGATTTCATGATCGATCTTCGTTTCGCTCCTGAAATCGTCGAGTTCGAGGGCTTCATCAACTACGGCAGTCCGATCCAGTCCGCTGGATCAGATGCCTTGGGCAACTCCGTCCAGATCACCCTCACGGAAAACCGCATCGAGATGCCGGTGTTCTCGACCCGCCGGGTCAGCACCTCGCTCACCATCTATGACGGCTACACCGTAGCGATCGGTGGCCTGATGCGTGAAGATGTGCAGAACGTCGAGGACAAGGTGCCGATTCTTGGAGACATCCCGGTCATCGGCCGCTTGTTCCAGACCAAGGCGGAGAACCGGATCAAGAGCAACCTGATCATCTTCGTCACCGCTCAGATCATCGACCCAACCGGTCGCCCACTCCGTGGAGTGGATGCTACGGCATCCGTCCCGACCGCGAGTGCCACCGGCACGGGGGATGGATCGATGGATCCAAGTGCCTTGCCACCCCTCTAAGCCAATTCACGCCCTAGCCTGCATCCGTGCGGGCTAGGGCCTACGCTGTTTCCAACTCCTTTGGTCGTCTTCTTCATTCCACATTTTTTTCCTATTCCATCACCCTAGATGCATACTTCATCATCTAAAACTCGCTCGCCTCTCACCATGAAATCTTACTTCACTAGATTCTGCCCCATCGTCTTAGCCTTACAGACGATGGTAGCCACTGCTGCCGAGGATCTTTACAAGTTCTCGCAATTCAAGAACGAGGTCTCCGTCACGATTCCAACCCCTTACACGCCTTTCGGAAATCGGATCGAATTCAATCGCTACGGCGACGACGGCTCGAAGTGTCTTCTCGATTCCAACGGCGTGCTTACCTGGATCGATAGCGATGGGATTGTCCGCTTGCTGCCAGATACCTCGAAGGCAATTCCCCTGTTTGTGACGAACTCGGAGTGCCTTGTCTGGACCAATCGTTTTGTTGACTACACCGCGTACTCAAGTCGGCCCGAAGCCACCCTCGTGCTCTACCGTGCGGTCGCCGGAAGCTCCTCAGTTACTTCCTCAGCAGTCACGTCAGGAGGCAAGGAAATCCTCGACACGCCTCCTACCACCACCACCACCGGCGCGCTGACGTTCATCAGCACGACCCGCAAGGACAATGGCGATGAAACTCCGGTTCCACTCTCAAGCCCAGTGAACAACAGCGACGATGCCGACGTCCGCTTCTACCGCGTCACCTACGATGCGAGCGTTCAGTTCGTCACCGCGCTCTCGGTACCTGTCAAAGCCTCGGCCACGTTTGCCACTGGCGTTGCTGGACCCAACATCACCTCCGTTGGCAATGGCTCAGATGGCTCGCTAATCGTGAAGATCCCACAGGTGCAGACCAATCCAAAGGCGCTGCCTGCGAATTACGAAGACCAACATTATTGGTTTGATGGCCAAGGCCGTGCTGCCCGCCTCGTGAAGGATGCGGCGACTCCCACACCAGCAACTGAAACGGTTAGTCAAGTGCTGTTCTGCTCTAACACCCGTCTCGTTTACGCTGACGGTGCTGGCGCGATCAAAGAACAGCGCCGCAGCTTGTCCACCGGCAACCTCGTTGGCATTCCCACCGCGGTCACGGGCGTGGTTGGAACGGCACTGGACCTTGCCAGCTATTCCCGAACCGGCGATCAGAAGTTCCTCTACACCTTGGACACCGACAAGAAAACGGTCCGCACTTACTTGATCGGCAGCACGGCAAACCTCACATCGACGGCGAACCTCACCAATGCCATCACGACATCGGCCATCACTGGCACCATCAACCCAACCGATGGTTCCGCCATTCTATCCGACGAGGATTCTTCGACACTGATCTGGCTCCACAACCGGGGCAAGAAATTTGATGTAATTGGCACGCGCCAGTCCCGTCCGCTCTTTGTCACCAACGAGCAGGCCGTTATCTGGGAAAATGCCATGGCATCTGTGTCTGGTAATGGCAGTCTCCCCTCTGCAGTCGTAGTTCACTACGATAGCGCTCTGACACGTACCGTGGTGGCCACCGCTGGAACGAACGTGCTGAATACATCGCGAATTACGCCAGATTTCGCTTATTGGACCTTGAATACCTCGCGTAAAACGACCAACAGCACTTCGATTGTTTCCGCATACAAACTCGGAACCCTTGCAATTTTGAATGTAGATACTGACGGCGATGGGATTATTGATTATTACGAAACGAATCCTGTCTCTCCCAACCCGGTTACGAATCCTCTTCTGGCTGACACAGACGGAGATGGGCTGTCGGATGGTCTCGAACTTAGTCAAGGTACCGACCCGACAGTGGCGAGTCCTTTCGCTGGGGTGCCAACAATAGTGGCTGGAGCAAATGGATCCGATTCTAGCTTGCTGAACTTCTCTGATCGCAGCATTTCCACCAGCTATGATGGCTTAGTATTCAACCCAGAGCAGGGTCACGTGTTCCGTCAGAAGGTTACGGTATCTACCAAGGGCGGCTTCTCTGCGAGCATTGCAGGTCTCACAAGCTCCATCAAGGGCAGCTTAAAGGGTACATTTGATGCCACTGGCCACTACATGGGGGCAGCTCCGAGTGGCTTGCCTGGCGTAAAAACCATCGAAATGCAATTGCACCGGAATCCAGAGGGTTGGGTCATCATCGGTCGTGCGGAAACAGTGACCGGCAACGTTCTTGGAATCGAGTTACGCCCAGCACGTTTCGGTAAATCAAACCTCTACCTTGCGACCAAGGTCACGATGGCGATGCCGACGCAGGAGACTGGCTCGACGGGTCCACGGGGCAATGGTGTTGCAACCGGCTCCATTAGCAAATACGGAGTGGCTAGCCTTGGAATGTATCTGCCCGATGGTGGAAAAGCATCGTACTCAGGCTCGATTCTCACGAGTGATTTGCTGGCACTGCATGCGATCTCGACTTCAGCTAACCGCAGTGCGGTGATCGGGCCAGTCGATTGTGCTCCGGTTAGCACGGTTCGGGATTTTGAGGGCTACGTCCGTCTCTATTCCGCCTCCGGGCCGCTTGGAGGCACTTACCCTGCCGGGTTCGACCAGATCCACACGATCGTAGGTTCCGACTACGTCGCACCTGCGAGGGGTTTCCTTCCGGTGTCCGGATACACGACAACCGAATATAACGCCAAGTTCAGCATGGTGGGTGGTGGTTTCGGTGGCATTGCCAAGGCGGGCACATGGGGCGTGAATCAGGCAATCACCATCCCAGGTAGCCCGACTGAAAGCTCAAGTGCCAAGTACACCTCAAGCACGGGACTGATCTCCTTCAAGCACACCTTGAACAAGGCGGTCGCGAATGGCTATGCAGTGACCTTGCAACGCGGCGCTCAAATCAGTGGTTTCTACACCAGCAGCTTCAGCACTGGAAAGCTGGTAGTGACTCCGAACGATGGAACCATTCCCGCACTCACCTACCTCTCGACGGCGAGCAAGTCGGTGATGGGAACTGGCGCCATCTATGATGTCTCTGTCCAGACGGCAGGTGCTTGGGAGCTCGTCCTCCCCACAGGAGTCAACTGGGTCCAAGCCGAGATCACTTCGGGCGGCTTGACGTCGACGTCCACCGTTACCACTGGGGATACGATCACGACCACAGGCGGCAGTATCTTTCAGGGAAATTCAACTACGATCGTGACGCCAGGTTCGACTCAGGTGGTCTCGACCGCATCGAAGACCCAAGGCTATGGCCCAGGAACGGTCCGAATCACAGTTTCCGACAGCCAAACAACCTTTGCGCAGCGTTCGACGTTCATTGAAATCGCTGGTGTTCAGCACAAGATCAGTCAGGACTACCGCACTCGTTGATCGGGTGCGCTGGGCCTGTTAATGCCTCTCAACCCGTCGCCCAGTTCGCTGGACGGCGGGTTTTTTTATCAGATGGTGAAATTAAAGCGTTTATTCTACCCGTTGGTTCTGGTCTTGCTGGTGGCTGGCCTGTGGTTCGTGTGGCCAGCGCGCCACCAAGCGCCCCCTGCACTGGGAGGGGCTGAGAAGCAACCGACCACCCAACCAACGACTGACAAGGCGAGTGCCGGTGAGGGCGGGCAGGACTCGGAGTCGCCGGTGAGGCGTCCTTCGAGGGTTCGTTCGCAACCCGTGAGCGAGGATGGGAACGCGGCGGTTGCTCGGATCTTATCCAATGACCGCATCGGCGAGGCGGAGGCTGCGACGCTACTTCATGAGTTGGCAGTCGATGCGTCGTTGCCTACCGAAGATCGGCTCGAGGCTCTCACGCATGGATTGAATTTGGACATCACGCCGTTCGCTTCATTCGGATCGACGCCCGCGCTTCCTGCCGAGCTTGCGACTCCTTTTCTGGAGGCGGTGCTGAACCACAATGAAGCGCCGCAGCTGCAGATTCAATCGTACCTTGCACTTCTCGACCACTCGGACCCCGAGGTCTCGGCGCTGGCCGCTGACATGTTGGCATTCGTGGTGGGGGACGATCTGAAGGAGGCCAGTCACGCAACGCTGCGTCAGATGGCACAGCGGAAGTTGGCCGAGTTGCCGCCGGTCGCCGCGGATGCGAAATGACCGATTTCGGCGTTTTTTGGGTCCGCTCCGTTGGTTTAATCCTCGAATCCGCAGTGAAGCGTGATGACGAGGCGCTCACTCCGCGTGGTCGGTGACCGGCTACTTGGGGTAAAGCTGAAATTTGGAAAGCGGAAAGCTGAAATGGTGATTACGGAGGCCTACGCGTCGATTACGGAGGCTTACGCGTCGATTACGGAGGCTTACGCGTCGATTACGGAGGCTTACGCGTCGATTACGGA